>RCNI01000959.1_pt1 | contig 16501 bp, 11 predicted proteins | sample 2041151 | NCBI WGS metagenome assembly RCNI01 (sample SAMN09708214, study PRJNA481090) | feces metagenome | isolation source: feces | place: Antarctica: Albino Rookery | reverse complement strand
CCGGAAGATCTGGAAGAGCGCAAAAAAGAAATTGAAGCGCTGGGAGTATTTCAAAAGGTAGTATCCACCTCGGTGATCGAGGATGAGGGCTGCGAAGAGCTGTTTGATATGCTGGCACAGTATGCTGTGCCCGGCCCCCATTATTTCCCGGAAGATGCTTATACCGATATGCCCGAAAAGGCTCTGGTCAGCGAAATTCTGCGGGAAAAAATGCTGCTGAATCTGCGGGATGAGATTCCGCATGGCATTGCCGTTACCGTGGAGCGTTTTAAAGAACGCGAAGACAAAAACATCATCGACATTGACGTAAACATTTACTGCGAGCGCAAAAGCCACAAGGGTATGGTGATCGGCAAGGGCGGTCAGATGCTGAAAAAGATCGCCAGCCAGGCCCGTGTGGATTGCGAGGATTTCCTGGGTGCCCGTGTCAATCTGCAATGCTGGGTGAAAGTTAAGAGTGACTGGCGTGACAGCGAATTTCTGCTGAACGACTTCGGCTTTAAGCAGCCCTGATTCCTTCGCCATAACTGGACAACATTTCCTTTGATAAGTGCTTTACAATAAGGGCACAGTAATAAAAAAGGAAATGAGGCGTTCGGTGATGGACAGCAAAGATTATTGGCAAACGTTTGAGCACACCGGCAGCGTTCAAAGCTACCTGTGCTTCAAACACAGGCAAATCGCCGAGGAAACGCAGCGTTCCCGGCCGGAGGAAAAAATCAGTAATGCAGAGCCAGATTGTAACCCCGGGTTTGGTGCTGCGGGAAGTGAAGGTGGGGGAATCGGATAAGATTCTGACCCTGCTTACCCCGGAGCACGGTATCATTACGGCCTCCGCAAAAGGCAGCCTGCGGCTGAAAAGCAAGCTTTTCAGCGGGTGCGGGCTGTTTTGCTATTCGGAATTTACCCTGTTTGGGGGCCGAACCATCTATAAAGTAAATGACGCCCAGGTCAAGCAGGTGTTTCACGGCATCACCGGCAGCGTTGAAGCCATGGCCCTGGCCATGTATATGGCAGAAGTTGCTATTGTTTTAGCGCCTTCCGGCCCGGAAGCTGCCGTGCAGCTGCGGCTGCTGCTGAACAGCCTGTACCTGGCGGGAGAAGGCAAAAAAGACCTGCATCAGATCAAGGCCGTGTATGAGATGCGCAGCATGACAGAGGGCGGCTATATGCCGGATCTCCTGTGCTGTAAAGGCTGCGGCCGCTATGATGGTGATCTCTTTTGCTTTGATCCGTTCAGCGCCAGCCTGCTTTGCCCGGATTGTGCTGCAAAGCAGGGCAAACGTCCCAATCTGACCGGCCCGGCGCTCACCGCGCTGCGCCATATTGCTTTGGTGGAAGGCAAACGGATTTTTTCCTTCCGGCTTGCCCCCCAGAGCCTGACTGCACTGGAACGGGTGACACAGCAGTATCTGCTGACCTGTCTGGATCGCCCGCTCAAGAGTCTGGAATTTTTAAATACCGTACTACCGCCGCCGATGCCTGTTCCTCAGCCGGATACCGGGCAGGCAGGCGGCTGACCCATTGATACAGAGGAATTATAAATATGCAGCCTACTTATTTCAAACGACTGGAATTGGACAAAATTATTGCCAAAGCCGCTGCATTTGCGGCCTGCGCAGAGGCTCGCAAGCTCATTCTGGAGCAGGAGCCTTTTACCGACCCGGATGAGGTGCGTTTCGCACTCTCCCAGACCAATGCCATCAACAATCTGCTGCTGAAGAACGGCAGCCCCCGCTTTGGCGGTGTGGAAGGCGCAGAAAAAGCTGTGAGCCGCGCTGTAAAGGGCGGTGTGCTTTCCATGGGCGAATTGCTGCTGGTTGCCGCAGCACTGCGCAACTTTCAGAATCTGGTGCAGTGGTATGGCCTGAGCGATCATGATATGCTGCCGGTGGATGATTTGTTCTATGCACTCAGCCCTCAGCTGGGGCTGGAAAAGGCTATCAGTGATGCAATTCTTTCGCCGGAGGAAATGGCCGATACTGCCAGCAATACGCTGTTTGAACTGCGTCGCCGGATTCGCGCAACGGAGAATTCCATCCGCGACAAGCTGGATATGATCGTAAAGAATCAGTCCACCAATAAATACTTACAGGATGCCGTGGTTACCCTGCGTAACGGCCGCTTTGTGGTGCCCGTTAAGGCCGAGTGCCGGGGCGAAGTGGGCGGTGTCATCCATGATGTTTCCAGCAGCGGCTCAACGGTATTTGTGGAGCCTACGGCTGTGGTGGAGGCAAACGCCAAAATCATGCAGCTGCGTGCACAGGAAGCAGCAGAAATTGAACGCATTCTGGCAGGCTTTACCGATCAGGTGGCATCCATTGAGCAGGTGTTTACCTACAGTTATAACGCAATGCTTCAGATTGACGTGCTGCTGGCCAAGTCCCACCTGGCACTGGAACAGAAAGCCTATATGCCCCAGGTCAGCGGCGGTGGCTGGTTCAGCCTGAAACGGGCCCGCCATCCTCTGATTGACCCTGCCAAGGTTGTTCCGGTGGATATTGAGCTGGGCAAAGATTATGATACGCTGGTTATCACCGGCCCCAATACCGGCGGCAAAACCGTAACCCTGAAAACAGCTGGTTTGCTCTGTGCCATGGCACAACTGGGCTACCTGATTCCGGCCCATGAGCAGAGCACGGTATGTGTGTTTGAGGATTATCTGGTGGATATCGGCGATGAACAGAGCATTGAGCAGAGCCTGTCCACCTTCTCCGGCCATATGAAAAACATCACGGCCATTCTGGAGCGCGCACATCGCGGTACACTGGTGCTGCTGGATGAGCTGGGTGCTGGTACAGATCCGGCCGAGGGTGCCGCTTTGGCGGTGAGCATCATTGAGGAACTGCGCAGAATGGGCAGCCGCATTATGGCAACCACCCACTATGCAGAGATCAAGGTGTTTGCGCTGGAAACCCCGGGTGTCATCAATGCCAGCTGTGAGTTCGATGTAGAGAGTCTGCGTCCCACCTACCGCCTGAGCGTGGGCGTGCCGGGCAAGTCCAATGCGTTCCTGATCAGTGAAAAGCTGGGTGTGCCGGAGCGGGTTATCCGCGCGGCACAGACGCACCTGTCCAGTGAAGATAAGCGCCTGGATGGCGTACTGTCGCAGCTGGATGAATTGAAAGTTCAGCTGAAGGAAAGCCAGGATGAGGTGGAGCAGCTGAAATACGAAGCGGCTCATCAGCTGGAAAGCGCAAAGAAAAAGCGCGATGCGTTGATTGAACAGGGCGAGCAGGAATTGGAAGCCGCCCGTCTCAAGGCACGCCAGCTGACGCAGCAGGTGCAGGATGAAGCGTATGCCCTTACCGATGAATTGCGCAAGCTGCAAAAGGATCAGAAGACCGCTGCCAGCCAGCGTGCGATTCGTGCCCGCGAGATTGCTCGCCGGGATGCAGAAAAGCTGTTCAGCAAGAGTGAGAGCGGCCCGCAGCGCATTAAAGAATTTGTGCCGCTCAAGAGTGTAACTCTGGGCCAGGAAGTGGTAATTGCTGAGCTGGAACAGAACGCAGTGGTTATGAGCCTGCCCGACCGGCACGGTATGGTGGAAGTGCGGGCCGGTATTCTCAAAACCAAGGTGCCCTTGTCCGGCCTGAAAGCTCCCGATAAAATGAAAAAACAGGAGCAGCCCAAGGGCTCGCAGCGCAAGGTTCGCACCACCACGGTGGATCGTGTGGAGCGCAAGGCATCCATGGAAGTGGACCTGCGTGGCCTGACGGTGGAAGAAGCGCTGATGGAAACCGATCAGTTCATCGACCATGGTATGATGAGCGGTCAGACCGTGCTGTACCTGATTCACGGCAAGGGAACCGGTGCTCTGCGCGCTGCTATCCAGCAGCATCTGCGTCTGCACAAAAGCGTCAAGAGCTTCCGCCTGGGCCGATATGGCGAGGGCGAAGCCGGCGTTACTGTGGTAGAGCTGAAATAACATATAATAAAAAGAACCGATGTGATACCGTTCACATCGGTTCTTTTTGTTAGATACAACTTAAACAGCAGGCTGCGGATCGCTGGTGATTTCGGGCATGGTTTCCAGAATTGCATCCTTATCTGTGTGGATTACGCGGAACATCCGATCCACCTGAACCTGACTTTCGTCCATAAAAACAGGAAGATAGTCCTGCACAAACTGAGGTTCAGGGCAGTAGATGTAAACGTAATCGTATCCATCCAGAAGCTCCTGCCTCCATTCGGGCCAGCTGCATTGGCGCACCCATGGATCAGGACTGGGATCAGCAGCCAGAATGCCAACCGAATCGGGCAGAACATCGGGAAGCAGTTCATATCGCACACGCATCTGAGTGATGCCGGCATCGTTGGCAGTAATCAGGTAGAGCCGGGGATTTTCTTCGCCCAGAGAGCGGATGCGCAAAGCTGCCCGGCGGTAAAGATACGCATCGTGGTTGGTCTGAGCTGCATGAATGGGAGCGTACCGCACTGCCCCAATCAGATATTGCGGACCGCTGATCAGGGTCAGCGATGCAGCAAGCAGCAAGACCGGAATCAACTGGAAGGAAACCGGGTGATGCGCTGCCGCCACAGATACAAACGCAAGGCCGAATACAAGCAAAAATTCGATGCAGGTGTAAAGATACCGGGAGATGGAAGCAAGGGCAGAAGCTTCGCTCTCTTCAAAGAGGAAGAGGTACGTCACAAGCAGCGAAAGCACGTATACAATCCCCAGTACCAATGCTGCACCAAAGCCGAACAGGGGCCGGCGCCGATCTTGCCGGGGCCAGAGTGCCCAGGTTAGCACACCCAGCAGCGCGGCCAGTACGAGCCACATTACAAAAGAAAAGGGGATCAGGGTGCCGTAATTGCGCTGATGAGTAATGCTGTCCCAGAAAATACCGGGCAGCGCCTGGCGGTAAGCAGGCGCGTTGCCGCGCAGCAGCTGCGCAAAGCCTGTCCAGATTGACTCATGGCTCTGCCAGCGCTCGGCAACACCCATCTGATGCAGGTGCATCGCCCAGCTGCCCTTGGCTGCCAGGCACGCCGCCAGCATTCCCATGGGCACGGCAAGAGAGCGAAAGGCATTGCCGGAGCTGTGGCGTATACCGCATAAGCGGTGTACCAGTACAGCTGCGGCGGTCATCAGGGCAAGGCCGAAGCCGGAACCTTTCACAAGGCAAAGGGCGAAACAGCCCAGAATCTGTACGGCGGCGGCAAGTCGATTTTCACCGGGAAGAAATTCAGCCAGCAGAATCAGTGCAGCAAAAATGCCCAGCAGAACATCTACGCCCAGCATATAAAGTCCCCAGGGATAAAGCGCAGCCGTAAAACCCAGCAGCAGTACATAGCATAAGGCTCTGCGCCCAAGCTGCTTTTCGGCAATGGCTTTTAAAGGGTAGAGCAGCAGGCTCAGGGCAAGCAACCCGTGGAAAAACAAAGCCAGATCCTCGCGGTAACCTGTATGAGCGCTGAACATCAGCAGTGCTTCCCACAAAACAGCTGCAGGGGGATAGGATTTAAAGGCATCCGAGGAAGAAGGCGCGGTATACAGCGCACCGGTGGTGCAGGTGATTTTCAAAGAGCTTCCCCAGTGGGAAAAATCATCCCAATCGGACAGGGCGCATCCGCGGCAAAGCCACCAAAGCACAAACCCGGCAGCCAGAAAAAGCAGGACACCGCTCAGGGCGGAAAGCAGACGATGCGTTTCCTTACGCAGAGCCACGATCAGCAAAAAGATGCCGGAGCAAAGCGCCGGAATCCATAAAAGCAGGCCCGAATAGGGCAGCAGACCGGCCAGTGAAAACAGATAGCCGCCCAGTATCAGTGTCAGAGTGGACAGCGCAAAGCCTTCTTCTGCCCGGCAGCGCAGTGCAGCGCTTAGTCCGGCAGAGAAAAGGCTCAAAAGAAAAAGAATCAGAAGAGCAGACATAACAGATCACTCCCACGGGACTTAATCGTGCAGGCGGAACATGGTGAAAGTTCCGTCGGCCAGCAGTTTTCCGTTTTCATCACACACATCGGTGCCCAGAGTGCAGGTTGTGCGGCCGCGGTGAATTACGTGGCTGCGGGCAATCAGCCGGCCGCCGGTGGCACTTTTATAAAAATGGTTGCTGCTGTCCAAAGTAACATAGCGGGAGCCGTTGTGTCTTGCGGCTACACCGGCAGCAATATCCATCATGGTGTAGTAAACACCGCCGTGGACAAGACCATAGGGGTTCAGCAGAAAATCATGGACATCGGCGGTTACCACGGCGTGTTCGCTGTCAAATTCTTCTACGCAGATGCCATTGTGACGCATAAAGGCGTTGAGTTCGATGTTTTCATCCATGGTGTATGGGATTCCTTTCTTAGGCGTGATGTTTGATGATGCAGACCGGAATGGGCCAGCAGCCGGTCCGGTTGGGAAAACCAGTTACCAGCACAGTATAGCGCTGTGGGTCAAGGCTTTCTAAAAAAGGCAGCAGTGCGTCCTTTTCTTCTTCGCCCTGAGGTCCGCCGTGATAGATGCACACGGTCATTACACCGCCGGGGCGCAGCAGATTCAGCGCTTTTTGAATAGCAGGAAGACTGATGTAGCTTTCCGTGAACAGGCTGTGATCCCCGCCGGGCAGATATCCCAGATTGAACATGACGGCATCCACGGTGCCGGGCAAGGCAAACTGATCCAGATCTGCGTGGCTTGCGCACACAGCCTGTGCAAAATCTTCGTAACCCTTCTGGCGCAGCAGGGCGGTGGTAGCATCCACGGCTTCCTGCTGAATGTCGATGGCCAGAACCCGTCCGGTGGGGCCTGTCAGACGGCATAGAAAGGCAGTATCCCGTCCACGGCCGGCGGTTGCGTCAATAACAAAACTGCCGGGGCGTACCCGGGCTGTTAAAAAGTCGTGTGCAATGCTCAGAGCGTTGATTTGCGGTTCCTGCCAGCGCACCAGACGGCGCAGCACCTCTCCATTGGCAGCACAGCGGGTCTGCCCGTCCGGCACAAAGCCGAACCGCGCAAAAAAGCCCGGAGCCTCCGGCACAGACACCCAAACAGCAAGGTCACTGCCCAGAGTGCGCAGCAGCTGCTTGAAAAAATAGGTGCCGTAGCCTTTGCCGCACCATGCGTCGTCTACCTGAAAGTCCAGCAGCTCCCAGGCGGCCTTTGCGGAAGAAGAGTGGATGTTTTGTGCAAGACAATGCCCAATCAGGGCGCGATCTTTTTCTAAGCCCCAGACATTGCTGTTTGGGGGCGTTTGTTTGTAAAAATCCTGCGAGGACAGGGGCTGAATCTGCATCCGATTACCTCCTTTACCGAAGGTAGTATACCACAAAAGCAAATAAGCGAAAAGAGGAGCTTCTTGACGGATGAGAGCGCAGTAAGGTATTATAATAGGTAAGACATAAAAGCAGATTGAAGCCCGACAGGGGCATTCATAATAAGGAGAATATCATGACTTTGATTCCATTTCGCTGGCTGGTTTTGCCGTATGTGCTGATTGGTGCAGTGCTGTTTGTTCTGGATGTGCTGTGGGCGCGGCGGCAGGCAGCAGCCAATCAGACAAATCCGGTGCGTGTTCTGTGGGGAACCGAACATTGGCTCGGCGGCCCGGTGCACACGGAATTGAGACAAAAAGCTGCGCAGTGGTGCTTTTCGGCGGCAGTAGCAATTTTTACACTGCGCCTGATGATTGGATACAGCACCATTCAGAATACCGGCGCGCTCCAGGCAGCCATGTTCGATCTGACGATGCTGTTGCTGCTGGCTAAAATTGTATTGCTGTCACAGTATTCATATCGGCAGCTGCTCACAGCCGGGATCATTTTTTTGCCGTTTTTTGCCGCACAGCTTGCAATTCCATACCACATGATGATTGTTTGCTATCTGATGGTTATGGCCGCTAAGGATGTGGAACTGCGCAGCACGTTAAAGGTGTTTATTGCAGTGATTATACCGACATCCGTGGTATTCGCAATGCTGTCTGCGTTTGGTGTTATCATCCCTTATCTGGGATTTATTCCGGGTGTGAGCTATGGTACTGCATTTGGGTTTGCCAATGTAAATCTGACTGCTATGTTCATGAGCGATGTTGCAGCGGCATTGTTCATGCTCAATTTCCATCGCTTGAAGTGGCAGGTCAGTGTTCCGCTGCTGGCAGTGATGCTTTATGTGTTTGCAAAGGTGCTGGAGTGTAATGGCGGCATCGTTGCAGTTGTCGTTGCGGTTATCATGTATCTGATTTACCGCTTTGCCCCCCGCTTCTTTAAGTCCTCCGTGATGAAGTGGCTCTGCATGGCAAGCCCTTTGATCGGGTGCGCGCTGTGGTTTATAGTATCTGCCCTGTACAACCCGGACAGCTCGGTCTGGGCTACTCTGAATTACTACTCCACGGGGCGTCTGGATCTTTGCAGCAGAATTTTTAAGGCGTTCCCCATTGAGCTGGTCGTATCAGCCAATCGCTATACGGCAGAATTGTCCACAGCAGAAAACATCTTCTTTGAAACCCTGTATAAGCTGGGCCTGATCAGCCTGGTAATTACCCTGATTTTTGCAGTGTGGATGGTTCATCGCTTTTATAAGCGGCAGGCATGGGCAGAACTGATTATCTATATGGGAATGCTGGCATTCGGAATGTTCGAGCTGTTCTCGTACTATGCTTATTTCAATGCGATTGTCTGGCTGGGCGCATCCATGGTATTCGGTCTGCCGGCCGAGCGGATGAAGCTATTCTCCGAAAGCCCGGAAGTCCCGGAAAAAGTACAAACAAAATAATCCAAGGCGGATGCCCTGCCGGAAACAGCAGGGGTCCGCTTCTTCTATGTAATCAGAGAACAGATCGACAGGTTTCGGCAATTTATGCATTGACGTGCAGGCCGATCTGAATTATCATGTTATACATTCGACGCAGGCCGACGATTGCTCAACTTGAGAGCAGGAAAAGGACGGACATTATGCAAGATCCCAAAATGCAAAAGTCTACCATCAAATGGGTTCTGAAAATACTGACGCTCTATGTGCTGGTATTTTTAGGGATTCAGCACATTGCGCAGATATGGATGGCGATTACCTGGCTGCTGCATTTGCTGCTGCCGCTGGTAATTGGCGTAGTCATTGCATTGATTATCAATGTACCGCTGCGTCCGCTGGAACAGCGGCTTTTTCGCAGCAGCAATAATCCACGCTTACAGGCCATACGGCGTCCGCTGTGCATCGTGCTGGCACTGGTTATCATTTTCGGCGTGTTCAGTGCGGTAGTGGGAATGGTTATTCCCGAATTGGGCGAAGCGTTTGTTGTGCTGGGCCGCGGTGCCCGGCAGACAGTGGATACGCTGCAGCACTGGCTGGAAAATAATGAGGCGGCACAAAGTCAGATCGGTGTGTTCCTGTCAGACCTGGAAATGAATTGGAATGACATTCAGGCCAATCTGATCAAATGGGCACAGGCAGGAGCCGCGGGCATTATGGGTTCAACGGTGAATATTGTCAGTTCGGTGGGCAGCACCATCATAAATCTGGCAGTGGCGCTTGTGTTTGGAATCTACATCCTGATGAACAAGGAAACGCTGAAACGTCAGGTAAGCCGGCTTTTGTGGGCCTGGCTGCCGGATCAGTTTGCCGGTGCAGTGATCCATGTTGCCGGTGTGTTCAATCTTTCCTTCCGCAAATTTGTAACCGGACAAACGGTGGAAGCAATCATCCTGGGCAGCTTGTGCACAGGCGGTATGCTGCTGCTTCGTCTGCCCTATGCGCCCATGGTGGGTGCACTGGTGGGCGTTACGGCCATGATTCCCATTGTCGGTGCTTTTATCGGTGCATCCGTAGGCGCATTTATGATCCTGACGGTGGATCCGCTGAAGGCAGTCGTTTTTATCGTCTACCTGCTGATTTTGCAGCAGGTAGAGGGCAACCTGATCTATCCTCGCGTGGTTGGCTCTTCTCTGGGCCTTCCTGCCATGTGGGTGCTGGCCGCAGTAACAGTGGGCGGCAGTTTGGGCGGCATCGGCGGTATGCTGCTGGGGGTACCTTCTGCATCGGCTCTGTATATCCTGGCAAAGCAGGCCACGGTCTGGCGGGAGCAGAAAAAACGGGAGCAGATGGGCCCTGTCTGCGAAGAATCAGAAATCGAAAACAATGAAGGAGAAACAACATGTTCCAAAGCGTAAACGGCGCAAGCCCCAAGGTGGACCCCACCGCATTTATCGTTCCCAATGCCTCGATTGTGGGCGATGTAACCCTGGAAGAAGGCACTTCGGTGTGGTACGGCGCGGTGCTTCGTGCAGATGATACGCCTATTTATATCGGAAAAAACAGCAATATTCAGGACAATGCCACGCTTCATGCCGGCGGCGGACATTTTATCCGCATCGGCGAAGAGGTCAGCGTGGGGCACAATGCCATTGTGCATGGCGCAACAGTGGGCAATCGTGTTATCGTGGGCATGAATGCGGTGATTCTGGATTTTGCCGAAATCGGCGATGACTGCCTGATTGGCGCAGGAGCCCTGGTCACCGGTAAAACGGTTATTCCTTCCGGTTCGCTGGTGCTGGGTGTTCCGGCAAAGGTAGTCCGTCCCCTGACAGAGGAAGAACTGCAGTCCCTGCGGACAAACGCAGAGGAATATCTGGATCTGTCGGAGCTGTACCGCAAGGGCTGATAAGCAGGCGGTCCATTTTACAAGTGGACCGTTTGGTGGTACAATGTATACGGAATTTTTTGCGCTGTCGGGGGCAGAGTTCCCTCGTCAGCGCTTTTTCTTTCGGTAAAACTTTTTGGATAAGGTAGGGTAAAAGGGAATGGCAACAAACAAGAAAAACACCAAACCTGCTTCCCGCAGCAGCACAGCGGGCCGTAAGCCCAGCGGCAAGCGGAGCCCCGGCCGCAAGCCGGCAAGGCCGAAGCCGGAGCTGGATCGCACCTGGAGCATTCTGCTGTTTGCCCAGGGTCTGATTCTTCTGGCAGTGGCGTTTGTCCCCGGCGAATCCGCCTGGAACTGGATGCATAACGCCTTGCGGGGCGTGTTTGGCGTGACCAGTTATGCGCTGGGAGTATTCGTGCTGTACTGGGCTGTGCTGGTGGCGCTGGAGCAGCCGATTTTACAGCGCTGCCTGAAAGATCTTGCACTTTTGGCGTTTGTGTGCGGCACACTGGTGGTATTTTCAAAACTGGATATCACCGGCATGGGCTACCAGGAAACGGTGGCGGCCCTTTATGAAAATGGGCAGAACGCGATTCTGGGCGGCGGTGTGCTGGGCGGTTTGTTCGGCGGAACCATGCTGGCACTGTGCGGCCGTCCCGGTGCAAATATTATCCTGCTGGTGCTGGTGGGAGCCGGCGTGATGCTGGTTGCCGGCGTTACACCCGCTGACCTGTGGCAGATTGGTTCCGATTGGCTGAATGATCGCCGTGATGCACACGATGTGCGTGCACAGCAGCGCCAGGAGCAGCGGCTTTTGCAGCAGGAACTGGCTGAGCAGGAGCAGGCGAATGAGGAGCCGGAGCAGGAACCGTATGGCCGCCCGGCGGCCCGGACGTCTGAGCGCCGTCCTCTGCCGCAGCTGATCCGCAAAGAGCGCCGTCCGGAAGTGGATATTGATTTGGGACCGGATCCTGTAGCAGAAACCAATGTGGAGATGGAACCTATGCCCGAGAAGCCCTTGGTGGGGCCGGGCGGTACGTTTGGTATGTTCCCGCCCCGTGTGCGGCAGGACCAGGAGCCGGAATCGGTTGTTGAGAGTGAGCCCGCACAGCCTGCCGAAGAAGAACCCTTTGACCAGGGCTTTGAAACGGCCATTTCCACCGATATGCCCGCCCCGGCCATGGAAGAGGTTAGCGAGCCGGAGCTTGAAAGTCTGATTCGCAAGGCGATTCAGCCGGATCAGCAGCCGCTGCAGCCTTCTGCGCTGATTCAGACCGAAACCGCCCGCGAGGCAGAAAAGCAGGCAGATGAGCCGACAGCTGAACAGGTACCGGTCTATCAGTTCCCGCCGCTGGATCTGTTTGAAAAGAACGATGTGGGCGAGGATCCCGGCGCTCAGGAAGAACTGAAAAACAACGCAGACCTGCTGGTTAAAACGCTGGATAGTTTCGGTGTGCGCACCCGCGTGCTGGATATCTGCCGTGGCCCCACAGTCACACGCTATGAGCTGCAGCCTCAGGCAGGCGTTAAGATCAGCCGCATCACCAGCCTGGCGGACGATATTGCGCTGAACCTGGCCAGTGCCGGTGTGCGAATTGAAGCCCCGATCCCCGGCAAACCGGCCGTTGGTATCGAGGTTCCCAACCGCATCAAAAGCCCGGTGGGAATTCGTGGAATTCTGGAATCTCCGGTCTATCAGAAGAGCACATCGGCACTGCCGCTGGCACTGGGCAAGGATATTGCCGGTGCAGCGCAGGTGGCAGACCTGTGCAAAATGCCGCATCTGCTGATTGCAGGCAGTACCGGCAGCGGTAAGTCGGTGTGTGTGAACAGCATCATCATGGGCTTTTTGTACAACTCCAGCCCGGAGGATGTAAAGCTGATTCTGATCGACCCCAAGGTGGTGGAACTGGCAGAGTATAACGGCATTCCGCATCTGCTGATGCCGGTGGTAACAGAGCCCCGCAAGGCGGCGGGTGCCCTGGGCAGCGCTGTGGCGGAAATGGAGCGGCGCTACCACCTGTTTGCTGAAAACAATGTGCGCGATATCCGCAGCTTCAATAAGCTTGCACAGATGGATGAAAGTCTGGAAAAACTTCCGTATATCGCGATTATCATTGACGAGCTGGCCGACCTGATGATGGTGGCCGGCAAGGAAGTGGAAGACTATATCTGCCGCATCGCCCAAAAGGCCCGCGCGGCGGGTATGCATCTGATTGTTGCAACGCAGCGCCCCAGTGTGGACGTTATCACGGGCCTGATTAAGGCCAATATTCCCAGCCGCGTTGCCTTTGCCGTGTCCAGCCAGGTGGACAGCCGTACAATTCTGGACAGCGGCGGCGCCGAAAAGCTGCTGGGCATGGGCGATATGCTCTTTTTGCCGGTGGGTGCATCCAAGCCCATTCGTATTCAGGGCACATTCGTCAAGGATGAAGAGATCAGTGCTGTGCTGGACTTCATCAAGCAGGGCAGCACCGCTCAGTACAACGAGGCTATGATTGCTGAGATGGAAAAGCGTGCAGCGCCTGAAAAGGCTGCCGAGGGCGGCAGTGAGGGCGGCGATGAGCATGATCCCATGCTGGAACAGGCCGCTCAGGTGGTTATTGATGCCGGACAGGCCAGCACCAGCCTGCTGCAGCGCCGCTGCAAGCTGGGCTATGCCCGTGCTGCCCGCATTATGGACGAAATGGAAGAGATGGGAATTATCGGACCCTATCAGGGCGCAAAGCCCCGCGAGGTGCTGATTAATCGCCAGCAATGGATTGAAATGAACATCAATGATAAGGGGCCGGTGCTGGACGAGATCTAATCCCGCCCAAAAAGGAGGAGCCGCGATGGCTGAATATCAGGAATTTTTACCCCTTTGCCGGGCAGACATGGAAGCGCGTGGCTGGGATCAGCTGGATTTTGTAGTTGTGACCGGTGACGCTTATGTGGATCACCCCAGCTTTGGTGCGGCCATCATCGGCCGTGTGCTGGAAGATGAGGGTTATCGTATTGGCTATATCAGCCAGCCGGATTTTACCACCTGTGAAAGCATGAAGGAATATGGTCGTCCCAAGTACGGCTTTTTCATCGGCGGCGGCAATGTGGACAGCATGGTTGCACATTATTCGGTGGCAAAGATTCGCCGCTCGGTGGATGAATATACGCCCGGCGGCGTAACCGGAAAGCGGCCGGATCGCTGCGCAACGTTTTATACGCATATGGCCAAGCAGGCCTATCCGGATCTTCCGGTGGTATTGGGCGGCCTGGAAGCTTCACTGCGCCGTTTCGCCCATTACGATTACTGGGATGACACAGTGATGCCCAGTATTATGGAGTCATCAGGCGCAGATATTGTGGTGTTCGGCATGGCGGAACGTCAAACACGGGAGATTGCCCATCGGCTGGCAGCGGGTGAGCCTGCCGCCAGCATTACAGACCTGAATGGCATTTGCTACATGACGGATTTTGAGCATCTGCCTGAAAAATATGTGGAGTGCGCAGGCTTCTCCAAGGTGAGCAGCGATAAGACCGCATATGCCCGGGCCTGCCGCATCCAGATGGATAACCAGGATTCGGTGAGCGGTCAGATCGTGGTGCAGAAGCAGAAGAACGGCTATCTGGTGCAGAATCCGCCGGCCCGTCCGCTGTACCGGCCGGAGCTGGATGCGGTGTATGCACTGCCGTTTACCCGCCGTGCGCACCCCAGCTATGATGCGATGGGCGGCGTGCCGGGTCTGGAAGAAGTGGAGTTCTCCATCATCCACAACCGCGGCTGTTTCGGCGGCTGCAACTTCTGTGCCATTACGCTGCATCAGGGCCGTATGGTGACCAGCCGCAGTGCCGACAGCGTGGTGGAAGAGGCAAAGCAGATTACACATGCTCCCGGCTTCAAGGGATACATTCATGACGTGGGCGGCCCCACGGCAAACTTCCGCACACCCAGCTGCGGCAAGCAGATGCAGGAGGGTATGTGTCAGGGCGGAAAGAAGTGTCTGGCGCCCAGCCCCTGTCCGCATCTGCGGGTGGATCACCAGGAATATCTGGGGATGCTGCGCCGCGTGCGTGCGCTTCCCGGCGTGAAGAAGGTCTTTATCCGCAGCGGTATTCGATATGATTACCTGATCTGGGATAAGGATGAATCCTTCTTCAAGGAACTGGTGGAACATCATGTGTCCGGTCAGCTGAAGGTGGCACCAGAGCACTGTGCGCCCAATACACTGCGCTACATGGGCAAGCCTCCGGTGGAAGTGTTCAATAAGTTCTCCAAGCGCTTTTACGAGCTCAGCCGGAAGGCGGGCAAAAAGCAGTATCTGGTGCCCTACCTGATGAGCAGCCATCCAGGCAGCACATTGCAGGATGCCGTGATTCTGGCAGAGTATCTTTATAAGCACCATATGCGCCCGGAACAGGTGCAGGATTTCTATCCCACTCCGGGTACGGTGTCCACCTGTATGTTCTATACCGGTCTGGACCCCTACACGCTCAAGCCTGTGTTTGTGGAAAAAAGCCCGGAGGGTAAAGCCCTGCAGAGAGCGCTGCTGCAATACTATGAGCCGCGCAATGCAGAAAAGGTTGTCAAAGCGCTGCACATGACGCACCGCGAGGATCTGATCCCGCTGCTGGCACCCACTGCTGTGCGGCAGCAGCGGCGCAAAGAAGGACCTGTGCTGAATCTGCCGGGCAATACCGGCAAACGTTCGGTCGGTGGAAGGAAGCAGCAATGGCAGCAGGAAAAACGCGGGGCAGGAAAACACAGCCAAAGCAGAAAAACTTCAAAACGACGCTGAGACGGTGGCTGATGGGCGGTGGTACTGCCTTACTGGCCTTCGGCGTAATCATCATAGCCGGAGAGCGCATGAGCCCGCAGGATTGGGCAAAGCTCTATCAGGCGTTGGGATTTCAGGCAGCAGGTGCTCCGATTTGTCCCAAAGCAGGGGACACCGCCCTGCATTTTATTGATGTGGGGCAGGGAGATGCAGTGCTGATACAGCAGGATAACGAATTTTGCCTGATTGATGCGGGAACGCGGGAGGCAGAAACGGATCTCCTGAATTATCTGGACAGTCTTGGGGTACAGTCCCTGAAACTGCTGGTAATGACGCATCCACATGGGGATCATATTGGTTCCATGCGGGCGGTGCTGCGGCATCTGCCGGTGGAGCAGGTTCTGCTGCCGGATTTTGCAAAGTCAGACGAAGCACCTTCCTATACACTGGAACGTGTGCTCGTCGAAATTGAAGAGCAGGGCGTTCCCGCAGTTACGGCCCAGATCGGCCAGACCTTTCCGGTGGGAACAGGTACATTGACCGTGCTCCGGGCGGGCGTTGAAACCGATGAATGGAATGATATTTCGCCGGTTCTTCGGTTCGATGGCAGCGGACTGACTTTTTTGGATACGGGTGACGGCGAAAAGGCTGTGGAGGAAAACGCCCTTCAGGGTGGATTGAACCTGAGCGTTATTGTGTTCAAAGCGGGGCATCACGGTTCCAACACGTCCAATCTGCCGGAGTTTCTGCGTGCGGCTGACCCGAAGTACGTGGTCATCAGCTGCGGATTGGATAACAGCTATGGGCACCCGGATCCGGAAGCGCTGGATTCGTTTGCCGCAGTCGGTGCACAGGTGCTGCGCACCGATCAGCTGGGCAATGTTGTGGTTTGGGGCACGCCGCAGGGTGTGGAAATCCACTCCGCACGCAGCGGATGGGAACAGGGGGCAGCATGAGCGAACGGTACTGCATCGATCGACTGGAAGGCGGCATTGCGGTGCTGCAGCGGCCCGATGAAAGTTGCTTTGAAGTAAAGCTGGAACAGCTGCCTGCCAATGTACAGGAAGGCGATCAGCTTTTCCTGAAAAACGGAACGTGGCAGTGCGATCCACAGGCAACGCAGCAGCGCAAAGAAAAGTTGAAAGAATTAAATAATTTAATTCACCAACCAATGGCTAT
>RCNI01000958.1_pt1 | contig 16509 bp, 13 predicted proteins | sample 2041151 | NCBI WGS metagenome assembly RCNI01 (sample SAMN09708214, study PRJNA481090) | feces metagenome | isolation source: feces | place: Antarctica: Albino Rookery | reverse complement strand
ACCAACTTTTTTTATAAATTGCTCCGTTTTTAATATTAAGAATTCAATTCCCATGAAAAAAACATTCACACCATTGTGTTATTTTTTATTAACACTCATCATGTTCTGTGCCTGCAAGAGCAAACCGGACGAAGCCACTCTGCATTTCTATTGCACTACGGATGTACACGGAAGTATTTTTGACTTCGACCTGAAACAGAACAAACCCACCAAACACAGTCTTGCACACGTGGGCGGCTTTCTGCAGGAAGAACGCAAAACTGGAATAAAAGAGTACATTCTGCTGGATGGCGGCGACATTCTGCAAGGACAACCGTCCAACTATTACTTCAACTTCATCGATACCACACAACTCAATATCGTCGCACAAGTACAAAACTATCTGGGTTATACGGCTGCCGCAGTAGGCAACCACGACATTGAGGCCGGACATCCTGTCTACGACAAGGTGAAACGTGAAATGCAATTCCCATGGTTGGCAGCCAATGCTGTCCGCACGGACAACGGAGAACCTTATTTCCAACCCTATACCGTACTTGAACAACAAGGCATTAAAATCGCCATACTCGGTATGATTACCCCTGGAATTCCCAAATGGTTGCCCAACCACTTATGGCAGGGGATCCGATTCAATGACATGATAGAAACAGCACATAAATGGGTTCCGATCATTCAGGAAAAGGAAAAACCGGACCTGCTGGTCGGGCTATTCCATTCCGGCTACGACTACACTTACTCCAATGAAAACAAGGATACCCCCTGCAATGAAAACGCAAGTTATCTCGTCGCACAACAAGTGGATGGATTCGACATCATCTTTTGCGGACACGACCATAAAGAAAAGATTGAAGAACTCACCAATAATGCCGGTCATAAAGTATTGCTGGTTGACTCCCGTTCACACTGCAATGCCGTAAGCAAAGTCACCGTCAACCTCAAACGTTCTGGCGACAGGTATACTAAAACCTACCGGACACTGATGGTCGATCCGGCCCGATACCAACCGGATTCGGTCTATCTCTCCACTTTCAAGCCTGCCCTCGAAGCTGTGAAAAAATACATTTCGACACCGCTCGGGGAATTTACCGCCACCCTTTCTTGCCGCGACGGTCTGTTCGGCCCTTCAGCCTTCACCGATTTCATCCACGAAGCGCAACGGGAAACCACAGGTGCTGATATCTCATTCTGTACCATTCTCCAGATAAATGCACAGATTGACAAAGGAATTGTCACCATCCGCGATATGTTCAACCTCTATAAATTTGAAAACGGCCTTTATGTCATGAAATTCACCGGAAAGGAAATAGATGCCTATCTGGAATATGCTGCCGAGTTGCAATACAACACCATGAACTCAAAAAAAGACCATCTGCTCAATTTCAAGAAAGACAAAGAAGGCAAACCGGTTACAGACAAGCATGGCGAACTGCAACTTGCCGCACCGTTCTATAACTATTCATGTGCAGCAGGAATCAAATATACAGTAGATGTCAGCAAAGAGTCCGGCAATCGTGTAGAAATAAATTCATTTACAGACGGACGCCCATTCCATGCTGACAGCACCTACACGGTGGCCATCAACTCTTATCGCGGAAACGGAGGAGGAGGTCATCTCACCCACGGCATAGGTCTAAGCAAAGAGGATATCAACGGCCGCATTGCAAAAATCTGGCCCAAAGATGTACGCTATTACCTCACCGAATACATCAGGAAACAGAAAGTCATCACTCCCACTTGCCACAACAGCTGGGAAGTCATTCCCTCCCGCTTTTTCAAAGCCGGTAGAGAAAGAGATATGAAAATTATCTACAGATAAACATTTATCATAAGGGAAAGTGTAAAAAACAAGGGGAGGGTACAGAATCAATCCGTACCCCGTACCCTCCTTCTATTTTATCATCAAATGATGTTATCTGATTTCCGAACCCGGTTTCACTTCCTTGTCCGGGCGGACAAAAGCCAATGTACCGTCAGCATTTTCAGCCATCAAAATCATTCCCTGTGATTCGATGCCCTTCAACTGTTTGGGCTCCAGATTCACAAGAATACTAACCTGTTGTCCGATCACCTCTTCTGCAGTATAATACTCAGCAATGCCTGATACTACAGTACGGGTATCGATACCGGTATCAATGGTCAGTTTCATCAACTTTTTAGTCTTTGCCACTTTTTCGGCAGCTACGATACGTCCTGCACGGATATCCATCTTTGCGAAATCGTCGAAAGCGATGTTTTCCTTGGCAGGAGCGACCTGTGCATTGGCAATTTCATTGGCCTTCTTGGTAGCCATCAGACGATCGATCTGCTTCTGAATCTGTTCGTCTTCGATTTTATCGAACAAAAGTCCCGGCTTGTTCAACACATGCCCCTCTTCGATCACACCGTCGCCCATTTTTGCCCATGCCACCGGCTCGATATTCAAGAAACCGCGCAATTTTGCAGCACTGAACGGGATAAACGGCTCTGTCAAAGTTGAAAGGTCAGCAGCAATCTGCAGACAGAGATTCAAAATAGTCTTCACACGAGCCTCATCGGTCTTGATTAACTTCCAAGGTTCTGTGTCGGCCAGATATTTATTACCCAGACGGGCCAGGTTCATACACTCTTTCAAAGCATCACGGAAATGGAACGTATCCAGATTCTTCTCCACCCGTTCAACGATCTGCGGAATTTCAGCCAACACCTCTTTGTCGTAATCAGTCAACTCTCCGCGTTCCGGTACAACGCCTCCAAAATATTTGTGTGTCAATACCAGCGCACGGTTAATGAAGTTTCCATAGATAGCCACCAGTTCGTTATTGTTGCGAGCCTGAAAATCCTTCCAGGTGAAATCATTATCCTTCGTTTCTGGAGCATTGGCAGTCAATACATAACGCAACACATCCTGCTTCCCTTCGAAATCACGGAGATATTCATGCAACCATACAGCCCAGTTGCGGGAAGTTGAAATTTTATCGCCTTCCAGATTCAGGAATTCATTTGCAGGGACATTATCCGGCAAAATATAGCTTCCTTCAGCCTTCAGCATTGCGGGAAATATAATACAGTGGAATACGATATTATCCTTACCGATAAAATGAATCATACGAGTTTCCGGATCTTTCCAATATTTTTCCCAATCAGGAGTCAAGTCCTTGGTAGCCGAAATATATCCGATTGGAGCATCAAACCACACATACAAAACCTTTCCTTCGGCACCTTCCAGCGGAACAGGCACACCCCAATCCAAATCGCGCGTCACAGCACGAGGCTGCAAGCCATTGTCCAACCAGGATTTGCACTGTCCGTACACATTCGGTTTCCACTCTTTGTGTCCTTGCAAGATCCACTCTTTCAACCATGATTCGTATTGCTCCAGCGGAAGATACCAGTGTTTTGTCTCTTTCAGCTCTGGAGTGTTTCCTGTGACAGCAGACACCGGATTGATCAGATCCGTAGCGTTCAGGCTGGTACCGCAGGCTTCACATTGGTCGCCGTAAGCGCGTTCGTTTCCACAATGAGGACATTTACCTACAATATAACGGTCAGCCAGGAACTGTCCTGCCTTTTCATCATAAAACTGCATGGAGGTCTTTTCAATAAACTTGCCTTCATCATACAGTTTCTTGAAAAATGCAGACGACAACTCATGGTGTGTCTCTGAACTTGTACGGGAATATATATCAAACGAGATACCGAATTCAGCAAAAGAATCCTTTATTATCTTATGATACCGGTCAACAATATCCTGTGGAGTTACTCCTTCTTTTTGTGCTTTAATGGTAATGGGTACTCCATGTTCATCCGAACCTCCAATAAATACCACGTCTTCTCCTTTTTGCCGCAAATAGCGGACGTAGATGTCCGCCGGCACATAAACGCCTGCCAAATGCCCGATGTGCACAGGACCGTTAGCATAAGGCAATGCTGTCGTAATCAGATTTCTTTTGAATTTTGTCATATAATTTCTTCTTGATTTTCAACAAAAATTACAAAGTGCAAAGGTAAGAAATTATTGAAATTTGAAAATTGAAAATTGAAAATTACTTATCTTCGCACACAGAATTAACCTTTTATATTTATTGTGTATGTTCAGGCCTCCTTACCTTCAACCCGGTGACCAAGTTGCATTGGTTTCTCCGGCCGGTTCAATAGCCCCGTCTTATGTGACTGCAGCAGCAGAAGTGCTGCGCAGTTGGGACTTACATCCAGTAATCGGTCCTCATGCCACCTCTGTCCACGGCTACTTTGCCGGCACAGACGAACAGCGTATGGCGGATATGCAATGGGCCATGGACACGGAAGACATCCGCGCCATTTTCTGCACCCGTGGCGGTTACGGCAGCATCCGTATCGTAGAGCAATTGGACTACTCCATATTTCAGGGGTCCCCCAAATGGCTCGTCGGTTTCAGTGATATCACCGTCTTTCACTCCAAACTGAACACCTTGGGAATCGAAAGCCTCCATGCTCCGATGCCCAAAAGTTTCGGAACGACAAATCCCGATGCCATGCAGCGACTGCACGATTTCCTTTTCGGGGAAGTCACCCAATACTGCCTGCCGGGGCATCCGTTCAACCGCGAGGGAGCGGTACAAGCCGAACTGACGGGAGGCAATCTGACCTTACTGCACTGCCTCCGTTCAACCTGTCTGGAATGCAAGCACCAGAGTCCCATCCTCTTCATCGAGGATGTCGGTGAAAACCTATATTCCATCGACAGGATGGTACAAAGTTTCAAACTTTCAGAAAGATTCGAACGGCTACAGGGATTGATTGTAGGCAGTTTTTCAGAAATGAAAGGATTAAACTTCGGGAAAAGCGCAGAAGAAATCATCCACGAAGCGGTGGACGACTACACCTATCCTGTATGTTTCGGTTTTCCGGCCGGCCATATCGCAGACAACTACCCGCTGATTATAGGTTCGACCATCGAAATGACAGTCACTGACAAGGAAACGGTCATCAGTTTTGAAAACGATTAAATTTCTGTAGCCCATGAGAATCCGTTATATCATCTGCATACTCATCACTCTGGTCACCGCCTGCCAATCCGATGTCGTCTTTGAAAACTATCAGGAATTGCCCTGCGAAGCTTGGGATTATAACCATGTACTGGAATTCAAGACCCATATTCCTGACAGCGGACTCTATAACGTGACTTTATATGTACGGCACACCGGCAATTTTGAGATGACCAACCTCTGGTGCATCGTCAGTACACGCAGTCAGGCGACACACCAACTGCACGACACGGTCAATATAAAGACAGCCACTCCGTCAGGCAACAGGCTCGGAGAGGGAGGCCAGATAAAAACCGTAGCCCAAACGATAAACAGGAACCCGGTGTCTCTCCCTAAAGGAGATGTCATTTTCCGGCTGAAACAAGGTATGTATCCCGGCGAACTGCAAGGCATCAAGAACATCGGCATACGGATAGAAAAACAAAAGAATAACACACAGTCCAGATAATATCAGAAATGGCAAAAAACAAATTAGCGAAATTTGCGGAGATGGAGACTCTCCCAAACGTTTTTCAACCAAGACATATGGATATTCTCCACAATGACTACCCGCTCAAAGGCCGGTGGTGCCAGGAGGTTTTCCACAACAACCATCCGCTCGTATTGGAAATAGGCTGCGGCAAAGGGGAATACACCGTAGAATTAGGGAAACTGTATCCGGAAAAAAACTTTATCGGACTCGATATAAAAGGCGCCCGAATGTGGAAAGGCGCCAAAGCCGCATTAGAATGTGGCATGAACAATGTTGCATTTATCCGTATGTACGCGGAAATGCTGGCATCGGTATTTGCACCGGGCGAAGTATCCGAAATATGGATTACATTTCCTGACCCTCAAATGGCCAAGGCCAGGAAACGTCTGACAGGCACCCGTTTCCTGTCGCTCTACCGGAAGATTTCGACTCCGGACACCCTCATTCATCTGAAGACAGACAGTCCATTCCTTTACACTTATACAACCGAACTGATACGCATCAACGGCCTGCCCCAATTCACCAATACGGACGACCTCTATGGTTGCGGGACGGATGACAAAATACTAAGCATCAAGACATTTTACGAAAAACAGTGGCTCTCACGCGGTAAACAGATAAAATACATCCGCTTTTCTCTCGGCAACTGTCAAGAACTCACAGAACCCGAGATAGAAATCGAACGGGATGACTATCACAGCGAAACGCGCTATATGGTGCATCCGGATGAATAAACAGACGACAACATGAACAACGAGAAAAAAAACAAGAAGGTTCTGATGGCCATGAGCGGCGGTATCGACAGTACCGTAGCGGCCATGTTGCTATTGGAACAGGGATATGATCTGGTAGGGGTCACCTACCGTACTTTCGACAACATTTCACGCGGCTGCATGGAAAAAGAAAAAGGCTGCTGCAGTGTCGACTCCATTTTTGAAGCAAAACGCATGGCCCAGGATTTGGGATTCGAACACCACATTCTGGATATCCGCCAGAGTTTCCAGGAGACGGTCATCACCAATTTCATTGACGAATATCTCCACGGACGCACCCCCAACCCCTGCGTGATCTGTAACTCCACCATCAAATGGGGCAAACTCATCGAGACCGCGAACGAGTTGGGCTGCCAATATATCGCGACAGGACACTATGCCCGAATTGGCAGGGAAAACGGACGTTATTATCTGCGCAAAGGTGCAGACCTTTCCAAAGACCAGACCTATTTCCTATGGACACTGACCCAGGAAAATCTGGCACGCACGATTTTCCCTTTGGGTGAACTGACCAAACCGGAGGTAAGGAAAATCGCCTTTGACCATGGATACGAAAAGCTGTCCAAAAAAGGAGAGAGTCAGGAGATATGCTTTATCCCGGACAACGACTATCGTGCATTTCTGGCAGAACACGTAGAGAATTACAATAAAAAATACGGCCCCGGAGATTTTGTTGACACCGCCGGCAAACGCCTTGGCACACACAAAGGTTTCCCCAACTACACGATAGGGCAACGCAAAGGACTCGGTATCGCTCTGGGACAACCGATGTTTGTAGTGGCCATCCAACCGGACACCAATACTGTGGTATTAGGAACGAAAGACGAATTGCAGGGCAAGACATTCTATGCCAAGCATGTTAACCTGATGAAATGCGAGGCACTGCCGGAAGGTCTGGAAGTGACAGCCAAAATCCGCTATCGGAATGAAGGGAAACGCGCTTCGATATTTCCGGAAGGCGACCGGCTAAGAGTGGTATTCCATGAGAGTATTGACTCTATCACACCCGGTCAAAGCGCAGTGTTTTATGATGGGGATGATGTAATAGGAGGCGGTATCATTGAATAATACCGCCACCGAATTTTTATTTTGCAGCTTTCGCCAGCTTGTCTTCAATAATTTCAGTGATAACGTCACGCAAGGCGACTCCCATCACACGTACCATCTTGGGAACAAAGCTATTGGCGGTCATTCCCGGAGTGGTATTCACCTCCAGCATCACCACTTCGTCACCACAGACAAATCCGTCGATACGCACAATGCCTTCGCAACGGAGAATGTCGTATACTTCGGAAGCCATATCCTGAATCTTTTCCGTAATCTCCTCAGAGAAACGCCCCGGTATGATTTCATCGGACATCGTAGCATCATACTTGGCTTCATAATCGAAAAATTCATTTTTCGGTATCACTTCCGCCACGGGGAAAACCACTTTCTTCTCGCCCACTTTATACAATCCGCACGTAAATTCGATACCGTCCAAGAAACTCTCTACCACCACTTCATGGCATTTGCTGAAAGCCTCTTTGATTGCGGCATCAAAATCATCGGCACTTTTCACTTTGGACACTCCGAAACTTGATCCTTCCGCATTCGGTTTGACAAAACAAGGCAATCCCACAGCCTCCAACACCGCCTCCCTGTCATACGCCTGCCCGCGTGTCAGCATCACCGGATGGGTGGTGTTGATTCCGAAACCGCTCAGATAATTGGTACAGGTATATTTGTCGAAGGTCATCGCTTCACAAAGCGTACTGCAGGTAGAATAAGGGATATTCATCATATCCAGATAACCCTGCAACATTCCGTTTTCTCCAGGATTCCCATGAATTGTAACATAGGCGAAGTCAAATACAATCTTTTCACCATCCAGTACAAAGGAGAAGTCATTCTTATCCACAGGATAATTTTTCCCGTCCAGTTCGACATGCCAGTCCCGTCCCTTCAATATCATCAGATATTTGTTGTAACGATTGTCGTCGACCTCGGTATATATATGATTTCCAGACTGGATTGACACTCCGTATTCCGCAGAATTACCTCCTGCGATAACGGCTACATTTTTTTTCATAATAAAATAAGATTACGTTTTTCAACTATGATACAAAAGTAGTTTTCAATTTTTAATTTTCAATTTTCAATTCCAATAATTTCATACCTTTGCTACAGAAAAACTCAATCAGACATGGCAAAGACAAATGACCTCACACAAGGCAGCATCTTCCGGAGCTTGTGGATTATGGCAGTACCTTTGATTTCGGCCTCTTTCATCCAGATGGCCTATAGCATGACCGATATGTTGTGGTTAGGGCATTTGGGCAGCGATGCAGTGGCAGCTGCAGGAGCCGCCGGTTTTTTCATCTGGCTGTGCAATGCCCTGTCGTTCATGACCAAGATAGGTGCGGAAATCACCGTATCGCAATCCATCGGCGCCAAGGACTACCAGCGTGCCGCCGGCTATGCCAATCATGCCGTGACGCTATCCTACATTTTCGGCCTCATCTATGCCTGCTTCATCGTCATCGCAGCACCGGCACTGATCGGTCTGTTCCATTTTGAAGCATCCATCACTGAGCAGGCGGTCAACTATATGCGCATTGTCGCTCCTGGTCTGTTTTTCCAGTTCAACAACAACACCTTCAGCGGCCTGTACAACGGGCAAGGCGACAGCCACACCCCTTTCCGCACCTCTGCCGTAGGACTTATTGCCAACATCATACTGGACCCGCTGCTCATCTACGGCATCGGCCCCTTCCCTCATCTTGGGACTTCGGGAACGGCCATCGCAACGGCATTGGCTCAATTGGTTGTCTTCAGTATCTTTTCCCGCCGCATATTCAGCGAACGCTTTCCGCTGGGACGGATGCAGCTTTTCCATTCCCTGAAAAAAGAGTGTTCCAAACGCATCATATTATTAGGCCTTCCGGTCAGTATGCAAAATGCACTGTTCTCCATGTTCTCGCTCACGCTGGCCACCATGGCAGCCCGTTGGGGAGCAGTAGGTGTCGCAGCCCAAAGCATCGGAGCCCAGATAGAGGCCATCTCCTGGATGACAGCCGCCGGCTTTTCAACGGCACTGGCAGCCTTCACCGGCCAGAACTACGGTGCAGGCAACTACGAACGCATCCGTAAAGGCTACCGGCTCACCCTCTGCATCGCCGGAGGCATCGGCCTCTTTGCCGGCATATTGTTCTACCTGTTCAATAAAGAAATTTTCAGTTTATTCGTAGAAGAGCCGGATGCCATAGAAGCCGGTGGCAATTATTTAAAAATCATTGCATTGTCACAAATCTTTATGGTGACCGAATCCGTTACCGCCGGAGCATTCAACGGCACAGGCCACACCACCCCTCCGGCCTTTTCCAGCATCATCTTTACGGGAGCCCGTATCCCCATGGCCCTCTTTCTGACCACCTTCCCGGCATTAGGGCTGTCAGGAATCTGGTGGAGCATCACCATTTCCAGCGTCATCAAAGGGACGGTTCTCCCATTATGGTATCTCTGGTTTCAACGTTATCGCCTTCCATCCATACAGAAAAAATTTTAGGTTTATTAACCCGATTATTAGAGAATTTTTTCTGCAATATTTAGTTTTCATCAAAAAAAAGCAGTAAGTTTGGCATCAGAATAAAATAAGTGAGAAATAATAATCTTAAGTATAACAATAAAACCATTACAAAATGAAAGTAACAGTTGTTGGTGCAGGTAACGTTGGTGCAACATGCGCAAACTGCATAGCAGAAAAAGACATTGTCAGCGAGGTTGTTCTTCTTGATATCAAAGAAGGTATTGCTGAGGGTAAATCTCTTGATATGTGGCAGACCGCCCCTATCAACTTATATGATACCCGCATAAAAGGAGTAACTAATGATTATACCGCTACTGCTGATTCAGAAGTTGTAGTCATCACTTCCGGACTTCCCCGTAAACCGGGCATGAGCCGTGACGATTTGATTTCAACCAATGCGGGCATCGTCAAATCAGTTACTGAAAATGTTATCAAATATTCTCCGAAAGCGAAAATCATCATTGTTTCCAATCCGTTGGATGTAATGTGCTATTGCGCTTATCTGACAGCCAAAGTGGATTCTTCCAGAGTATTCGGTATGGCAGGCGGATTGGATACAGCCCGTTACCGTGCATTCCTGGCAGAAGCATTGAATGTTTCTCCTAAAGACATTCAGGCATTGTTACTGGGAGGCCACGGCGACACGATGGTACCGCTGCCACGCTATACTTCAGTAGGCGGTATTCCTGTAACAGAACTGATTGAAGAAGACAAACTGCACGCTATCATCGAACGCACGAAAGTGGGCGGTGGCGAGCTGGTAAAACTGATGGGAACTTCAGCATGGTATGCTCCGGGTGCAGCTGCAGCACAAATGGTGGAAGCAATCATCCGCGACCAGCATCGTGTTTTCCCGGTATGCGCATTGTTGAAGGGAGAATACGGAATGAAAGACATCTATCTGGGAGTACCGGTTGTTTTGGGCAAGAACGGTATCGAAAAGATTATCGAAGTAAAACTGGACAAAGAAGAGAAAGAGCTGCTGGCAACTTCTGCAAAAGCAGTCCGTTCAGTAATGGATGTACTGGACAATATGAAAATGTTCTAAACACATCGCAACAAAATAAGGGAACCGTTCCGATTATTCGGGACGGTTTTCTATTTTTGTACCAACGCAAACGATACAGACATGAAACGGACAAAACATAAAAAGGCAAGTCATTTTGCCTATGATTATCATGCACGGACAACGGTCATCCCCGTGGAACTTGTAGAACTGGAAGACAACAGCTACCATCTGATTGTCAGGGTTGACATCGATGGAATTACAGGCGACATGATTATCGATACCGGAGCCTCGGTGACCGTGGCCGACCGGAATCTGTTCCCGGAGCAGGCCGATCAAGACAACACCGTAAAAATGCAGTCCGGCAGTGTCTCCGGACAAATCAACGATGTCCATGTCATCAACATCAAGCGTCTCACCATCGGCGGACGCCGTCTCCGCAATTTCCACCTGGCAGGGATAGACCTCGACTATGTAAACGAAATGTACAACAAACACCTCAACCGGAAAATCATCGGTTTGCTGGGTTGTGATTTTTGCGTCAGATATAAAGTGTGCATAGATTACCGTAAAAAAGAATTGACCTTAAATCCATAAACGGAATGCCGTTTTTACGATTAAATTCTTAAAATAATGCACTTAAAATATGATTTAGCCGTTTTTTTTCAAAAAATATTATACTTTTGCGCATTAATCATACTTTGGAGATTAGTAGATATTAAGTAATATAAATAATTTATTGTAAAAATGCAGAATAAAGGAGCGATTACACTGCTTGCCATCGCATTAGCATTGGTGAGTCTTTATCAGTTGTCTTTTACCTGGAAAACGAATCGAATTGAAAAAGCCGCAAGAGAATATGCGCAAGGAGATTCCAACAAGGAAAAGATGTATCTGGATTCTATTGCAAATAAGGAAGCATACAATCTTCTGGGAATTGCAAAATACACTTACAAAGAATGTAAGGAGTTAGAAATCAACTTAGGTCTTGACCTTCGTGGCGGTATGAACGTAACCATGGAAGTGGATGTTGCAGACGTTGTTCGCAACCTGGCCAACAACACACAGGATCCGGTGTTCAACCAGGCAATCGAGGAAGCGATCAAAATGCGTACTTCCAGTCCTAAAGATTTCGTAACTCTATTCGGCGAAGCCTTTGAAAAACTGGCACCCAATGCACAGCTGGCATCTCCCGATCTGTTCGGAACAGTAGAATTAAAAGATAAAATCAAAATCGGTGCTAACAATCAGGAAGTATTAAAAGTAATCCGCGAAGAGGCTGAAGGAGCCATCGACAATACTTTTAACATTCTGCGTACCCGTATCGACCGTTTCGGTGTTGCACAGCCCAATATCCGTAAAGCGGATATCTCCGGACGTATCGTTATCGAATTGCCGGGTATCAAGGATGCACAGCGTGTAAGAAAGTTATTGCAGGGAACAGCAGCATTGGAATTTTTCGAAACTTTTGACAACGGTGAATTCTTCCAGTATCTGTCAGCAGCCAACGAAAGCGCCCGTGATGTTGTAAAAACAACTCAAGTTGAAGCAACAGAAGTACAAGAAGAGACACAGATCGAGGCAAAAAAAGACAGCACAGACAATAGTCTGATTGCCGAAGCTGCACAGGATTCAACAAACAAACTGATGAACAATCAGGAGGCATTTGCAAAAGAGAATCCTTTATTCGCTGTATTAAGCCCGAACATTGACAGAAGCGGTCAGGTAATTCCTAACGGCTCCATCATCGGATATGCCCGTGTACAGGACACCGGTGCTGTCAACAAAATATTGGCAATGCCGCAGGTAAAAGCAAGTTTCCCGCGCAATGCCCGCTTATTATGGGAGATGAAGGCATCCAACGGTCTGGTACCTATGCATGCCATCAAAATCACCACCCGTGACAACAAAGCCCCGATGGACGGAGGCGCAGTGGTAAACGCACGTCAGGATTACGAACAGAATGGAAGCCGCCCTGTCGTTTCCATGACCATGAGTCCGGAAGGAGCCAAGACTTGGGCCCGTCTGACCAAAGAAAATGTAGGTCACTGCATCGCTATCGTATTGGATGGTTTTGTATGTTCTTCACCGAACGTTATGGGAGAAATTCCAAACGGACAGTCTCAGATTACCGGTCAGTTTGACGTAAAAGAGGCTCAAGACCTTGCCAACATCCTTGAATCAGGAAAACTGCCGGCACCGGCACGCATCATCGCAGATGAAATCGTCGGACCGTCTTTGGGTAGCGAATCTATCGAATCAGGTATGTGGTCGTTCGTCATTGCATTTATATTGGTACTTCTTTATATGTTGTTCTTCTACAGCCGCGGAGCCGGTCTGGCTGCCGATGCTGCCTTGTTGACCAACTTGTTCTTCCTGTTCGGAGTACTTGCTTCCATCGGTGCAGTATTGACATTGCCGGGTATCGCAGGTATCGTCTTGACAATGGGTATGGCTGTTGATGCCAATGTATTGATTTACGAACGTATCCAGGAAGAGTTGAGAGGCGGAAAAGGAATGAAACTTGCAATCAAAGAAGGTTACAAACAGGCTTATTCCGCAATCATCGACGGTCAGGTAACCACCTTATTGACCGGTTTCATCCTGTACTACTTCGGTGAAGGTCCTATCAAAGGTTTTGCAACAACATTGATTATCGGTATTTTCACCTCTTTGTTCACTGCCATCTTCATCACCCGTCTGATTCTGGAACGTGCAGCAAAGAACAACGACCATGTACGCTTCACCACTCCGTTTACTGCAAACTGGCTTCGTGACGTTCACTTCCCGTTCTTGCAGAGACGCCACGTAGGTTACATTGTATCCGGTACTATCACAGTTATCTGTCTGGTATCTCTGTTCACCAAAGGTCTGGACAAGGGTATCGACTTCGTGGGAGGTAGAACTTATACCGTAACATTCGACCAGCCTGTATTGGTGGAAGATATTGCAAAAAGTCTTTCTAAAGTTTACGGCAGTGCTCCTGAAGTAAAGACTTTCGGAGGTGACAATCAGGTAAGAATCACTACCAAATATAGAATCGCTGACGAAGGTGTGGAAGTTGATGACGAGGTAGAGGCATTGTTATATGAAGGATTGAAAGAATACATTCCTGCAGGAACCAGCAAAGAAGTATTCCTGACAGAATACCGTCAGATGTCACAGAAAGTAGGTCCTGCAGTTGCAGAAGATGTAACTCGCGCCGCAGTCTGGTCTGTAGTATTCGCCCTGTTGGTAATCTTCGTCTACATCATGGTACGTTTCTCAGAATGGCAATATGGAGCAGGTGCCGTATTAGGTCTGGCACACAATACCATCGTAGTATTGGGTCTCTTCTCGCTGTTATCAGGTCTGCTGCCATTCTCACTGGAAATCGACCAGGCTTTCATCGCAGCAATTCTGACAGTAGTAGGTTACTCTATCAATGATACCGTGGTTGTATTCGACCGTATCCGTGAATACCACAAACTGTATCCGAAACGTGATGATATCAGCACAACCAATGCAGCATTGAACTCAACACTACGCCGTACCTTCAGTACATCATTGTCAACCTTGATCGTATTGATTGCAATCTTCATCTTCGGAGGTACATCAATCAAAGGTTTCGTATTTGCATTACTGATTGGTGTTATCGTAGGTACTTATTCTTCACTGTTTGTTGCAACTCCGTTTTCATTCGATTTCCGTCAGAAATTCGAAAAGAAAAAAGTTGCAGCATCCATCAAGAAATAAAAATACTTGAGAACCATATAAAAACCGCCTTGGAAACAGGGCGGTTTTTTAGTATCATTCTATATTAGCCCTCAAGATCCGGAAACATTTTTACCATCACATTTTACTTTTATATTTGCAGAGAAATTGGCATGATACGGTGCAGGATCTTTCCGGAAACAGAAAGCCTTTTCTCCGGCAGGAACTGAATCCGCCACCATGTCAAGATAAAATTAAACATTTATTGGAGACAAAATATCTTAAAGATGTAGAAATTAACTATCTTTGAGCCCTCAAAAGAAAACAGACAACAAAAAGAGAATTAAAATTATTTAGCTTCATGTCCGGAAGTTCGTGAAAAACGGGGCATCCTCATTGCACGAGACAGACAGAGCACAAATAGAGAATGTTAAGAGAAAATCCTATTAAAAATTATAAACGAAACAATTAAAAATGCTGTACGATAATTTTGCGATGCTCACCAAGCGTGAACTGTTAATCCGGATTGTCAAATTATTAAAAGAGGATGAACTTATCACCAAATTGAAATATATTCCGGTGGAAATGTGTCCCCGTAACAAACGACCGGTAAGATGTTGCGTCCACAAAGACCGCTACATTCTGAAACACAAAATCATCTCCATTTTAGGATTCGAAATCGTCGATGAAGAAATCGACCTGATACACTTGTCTGAATTTGCCCGCATGGCAATGGCCAACAAGAACACCAAAGAAAACATCTTGTCGGTAGTACACGAGGCATGTAGCGCCTGTATCCAGTCACAATACGCAGTCACCAACCTTTGCCGCGGTTGTGAAGGTCGTCCTTGCGTCATGAACTGTCCCAAAAGCGCCATCTCTTTCATTGGAGGCAAAGCCCACATCAGCAGCGAAGACTGCGTAAGCTGCGGTCTGTGCCAGAAAGTATGTCCTTACCATGCCATCATTTACACTCCAGTACCTTGTGAAGAGGCCTGCCCTGTCAAAGCTATCAGCAAAGATGCGGAAGGAGTGGAGCACATCGATAAAGAAAAATGTATCTATTGTGGTAAATGTATGCAGGCTTGTCCTTTCGGTGCCATCATGGAACGTTCAAAAATCATCGATATCTTCAAGACTCTCAGCAACCCGAAGAAAAAAATCGTCGCAATTCCTGCTCCGGCCATCTATGGTCAGTTCAATGCAACTACCGGACAGGTATTGGCAGCCATCAAACAAATCGGTTTTGACGATGTCATCGAGGTGGCTTTAGGAGCAGAAGAAACTGCAGCAAACGAAGCAAAAGAATTGGTTGAAAAGATGGAAGAGGGCCAGGCATTCATGACCACCTCCTGCTGTCCTGCCTATACCGGATGGGTTGAGAAACATGTACCCATGCTGAAACCTTTTGTATCTGAAACCCGTAGCCCGATGGTATATGCAGCCCGCTATGCCAAATCACTCTACCCGGATGCAGAAGTCGTATTCATCGGCCCGTGCCTTGCAAAACGTCACGAAGCGGATTCAGTACCAGAAGTCGACTATGTGATGAGTTTCGAGGAATTAGGAGCCTTCCTGGTTGCATACAACATTGATGTTACCAACTGCAATGAGAAAGAGTTGAATACCCATGTCACCAAGTACGGCCGCGGCTTTGCACAGGCCGGAGGAGTACAGGCTGCCGTAGTGAATGCCGTAGGCAACAAATATACGACAGAGCATCTTGAAGGACTTGACAAAAAGAACCAGGCCCTGTTGAAGACAATGGCAAAGAAACCGGTTGCACAATTCGTCGAAGTAATGGCTTGCGACGGCGGTTGCATCAACGGTCCCTGCTCTCTTGCTCCGCTTACCCTGGCAAAACGCCAAATCAAGAAAGTATTGAACTAATCAATATCCACATAGAAAAAGGGGGTGTGTCAAATCACCCTTTTTAAGAAAAGAAGCGCTGTATATCCGAACTTCCTTGCGAAGCGGTTATACAGCGATTTTTA
>RCNI01000957.1_pt1 | contig 16510 bp, 12 predicted proteins | sample 2041151 | NCBI WGS metagenome assembly RCNI01 (sample SAMN09708214, study PRJNA481090) | feces metagenome | isolation source: feces | place: Antarctica: Albino Rookery | reverse complement strand
GAGCTTGCGCTGTATTCCCCTGCTTTAGCAATAAAACCAGGTGCTGCGGCAAACTGTTTTTTCACTTTGCTGCCGCTGTTCACCTGAACAGGATAGTTTTTCCCGTTGTACGTCAGCGACATATTCCGCAGCGGTGTGCCCTCGTTGGCAAATTGGGGAACCGGGTCAATCACATATAGCGTCACCGTCGCCATATCGCCCTTGCGCTCAATATCGGCTTTAGGGTAGAACAGCTTGTTGCACATACTGAGCTGATTGAAATTGTTTTCTTTGCGCATGGACACCGAAGCCGTATAGTGACCGTCCTGTGTGATAGCACCCGGATCTACCGGCTTCACGGCAGACGTGGACTGGGGAACCGTAGGAGCATCCGGTACCACAGGCAGCTGCGGTGTCGTTGTCGACTGAGGAGCATCCGTATCCTGCGGTACTGCAGTCGGGTTTGGAGATACATCCGGTCCGGGTTCTACTCCGCCATCCTGACGCTGACTGCTAATGGTAAATTCCAAAGTACCGGAATACCGACCTGGTGCAGCGGCAGCGATTTCTTTTTTGGGAATCGTCAATTGACCCGGTGCCTCACCGCTCTCGTTAAAAACGGCAGTTTCAAAAGCGTTGTAACAGGTCATCTGCTCCACGGTTGTCTGCCGTTCGGTGTGAATCATCGGGAAGGAATCCTGTGCGGATACCGTGATAGAGATCGGTTTTGCAGAAGGGTTCACCTCCACGGAAACCGTATAATCCTGCTGGAAGTCCTGGCTGGCGTCCAGCGTACCCAGATGCAGCCCTTCCGGAATCACAACTGTATAGGCTGCACCCGCTGACGGCACCGATGCATGAATCGTGGCACTTTGCGTGGCAGCCGCTTCCGCCTTTTCTGCTGTTTCAGCAGGCAAAGTGTCTGTTGGTTCAGTTGCAGGGGCAGACGCTGCATATACCGCCAGGCAGTTGGTCAAACTCAGGGCGACCAGCAGTAAGGCTGCCACCCACTGTTTTACTTTTCTCATAGGTTCTCCTTTGCCCTGAGATTGGTTCACGAGAAGAAATTCCCGCAGAATACAAGCTTTCTGCGGGAATTTCAGTCACTTTTTATGTTTTATCTGTTATTTCCCGGCGAAATAGCTGATGCTGAAGTTTGCCGTACCGGTGTAGTTACCAGCAGCAGCAGACTGCACATCCGCAGCAGTCACAGTAAAGTTACCCTTCAGGGTAGTATCACTGCTTACCTTCTGGGTACCGAAGTCGTTGGCAAATGCCAGCTTGTTCTCGCCACTGGTCAGTTCGCCGGCGGCATCGGTGCTCACCTGCACATAGCCATCACCCATGTTTGCAGCAGTAACCTTTACATCATAAGCGACTACATTGTCCTTGTCAGCAGACAGGGTACCCATAGCAATGCTTTCGGGAATCGTAACCTCATAGCTGGCAGCCGGTGCAGCTACGTCTGCCGTCACATTCATAGACTGCTTTTTGGTTTCGGTTGGCTCAACCGGGGCGGACTGTGCCTTAATATCAGCCAGCTTGATACGGAACTGAACCGTGGTTGCCATAACCGGATTTACGAATGCGCTTGCGGCAGCAGGCTTTGTTGCTAGGCTGTCCAGCTTCGCAGTCGGGATGGTAAAAGTCATTACCTGAGTGGGAATGGCCTTGCCAGCTTCCACACCAAAACCAGCATTGGTCTCATCCATTTCACGAACCGGCTTGCTGGTGGTATCGGATACAGCTTTATACTGCACACCATCCAGCGTCAGGACCATATCCTTCAGCGTGCCGTCTGCGCCCATGCCCTGGAAAGCAGGCACGGGGAACGCAGCGTATACTTTTACATCTGCATTTTCGCCCTTGATAATCACATCTGCGTCATGGTCAAACAGCACGTTACACATACTGTTCTGCTCATTCGTTTCATGCAGGAAAGTTACCTTTCCGTTGTAATTGCCATCGGTGTAGGGGCCTGCTGCAAATGCGCTCATAGCACTCATGCTGGCGACCATTGCCAGCGTCACGATACCTGCTGTGATCCGTTTGATTGTTTTCTTCATTTTAATATGCCTCCTCAAAAGAAAGATTTATTGTGATTCACCGCTTGGTGCGAATCCAAAGTTATGTGCCCGCAAAATAGCGGATATCAAAATCGGTTGTACCAGTATAGTTACCGCCTGCTGCGGCCTTGACCTCGTCAGCAGTTACCGTAAATTTGCCATTCAGTGTGGCAGTGGTTTGCGTCTTCTGGGTACCGAAATCATTGGTGAACGCCAATACGTTTTCGCCGCAGCTCAACTGACCAGACGCAGCCGCACATACTTCAACGTATCCCGAGCCCAGATTTTCTGCGGTAACATCTACTGTATAGGTCGTTGTATTTTCTTTTTCCGCAGAGAGCGTTCCCATAGAAATCGTTTCCGGAATTGTGACCGTATAGTTTGCCGCAGGTGCGCCCACATTGGCAGTCAGCTGCACATGCTTATCTGTCACCGCATCCGGATTTTCCTGGGGCGGCGTCTCCGCTTCTACCAGCTGCAAATCATTCAGCCGAAGGCGGAACTTCATGTCTTTCTTCATTACCACATTTACAAATGCTGTCACAGGAACACCGCCGGAAAGGCTATCCAGCTTTTCCGCAGGGATTGTAAAGGTCAAAACCTGTGTGCTCAACTGCGCCCCGGCTTTGATGCCAAACATAAGACCCGTGATGTCCATCGTGCGGGTAGGTTTTGTAGTGATATCGGATTCTGCTGTATAGCGAACGCCATCTAAGGTCATGGCCATATTTTTTACAGTGCCATCCGCCCCCTGTTTGGAATACATAGGAACGGGAAACGCTGTATAAATCTGAATCTCTGCTGTGTCTCCCTTGATTTTCACATCGGCGTCCTGATCGAACAGTGAATTACACATACTGGTTTTATCTTTGCTCTCATGCAAAAATTCAATCTTCGCATTGTACTGTCCATTTTGATGGGGAGTCGCCGCAAACGCATTGAAATTTCCCAGGCCCAAAAACAGAACCACGACCAACCAACTGGCGGCGATTTGTTTCCATCTTTTCTTCATGTTGTGACACTCCCTATTTTGTATTTCTGCCAATGACATCGTTCCATCACTCCGCCTTCAACACACATTCTACCGATGCACCGTTTCTCGGCGTAAAATTATCGTCTGCGCTGAATGTACTGTACTGCATGGTAATGGGGTATTCCCCCGGTTCCAGCGCTTTTTCCAGCGTGATGTGATACAGATGCTGTCCTGGCTCTATGAGCTTGGACTCATAAATCGTTTCGCCGGTTTCCTTCAGAACAAAAGTAATCTGAAAATGCACCTCATTTTCTTCCGGGTTGTACAGATCAACGTCCACTTCTGTGGTGTTGGCCGCAATCGGGATGATGGTATATCCCGGGATCTTGATCCCTCGCGAGATGGACGCCTCCTGTGTCTGCTGCGTCTGCTGCTGTTCAAATTCCGGCACAAAATCATTGTTGGTGACAGCACCCTTATGTGCCTTGCGATACACCAGCACACTGCCGAGAATCAGCAAAAGAAGAAGGACTGCGCCAACTCCTGCCCAAAGTTTTTTTCGTTTTTCTTGCATTCCGTTCCTCCTGGAGCCAGCAGCCACAGGCCGCATCCCTAGAAGTTAGCTAATGCTAACCTCACGGCAAATAAATTCGCCTCCCACTTTACGGAAGGCGTTCTGCTATAGTTAGCTTTGGCTAACCACAGCGGCATTATAGCCAATTCTCGATTCTTTGTCAAGCATAAATTTCCATTTTTTGATTTTCGTTTGCAACCAATCCGCATTTTTTCTATTGCATCATCAAAAGCGGACTTGTCACTGCTCTGCAATTAAAATCAAACTTTCGGGATTCGTTTTTTCATGTATATAGAATCTCCTGCCAAAGCATAAAAGTATTCCACAATCCATTTCTTTTTGGCTTTTTTCGATCTTTGCATCTTTCCGTTTCATAAAGTTTAAGTCGTAAACTTTATAGTGAATCAAACTAAAAACTCAAGGTTTTATTTTCAATTTGAGCCGCTATGGTTCTAATAAATATACAATTTTCAAAGGTGTATTTTCGATTATTTCGACATTAAGCCCAATCTTCCTTTTGAGTATGATAATTTATTGACAACTTTCGCATCAGATGTTATACTTCTGGCACATAATTTAACTGTTAAACAAATGGAGGGATTCTCATGCCTTTTCACTACAAGTGGTGGGGCAAAGGAGATATTGACGCTTCCCTGGGTGTCTTCTTTGACGGATTTTCAAAAATCCTTTCTGCCACAGGTATCATGCTGTTTGTATTTGGTATGCCGGCAGAAATCGTTTTAGGCAAAATGCTCCCAGGTATCGGTGTCGCTGTCTTCTTTGGAAATCTGTGGTATTTCTATGAAGCACGTTCCCTGGCACAACGAGAAAGACGTCACAATGTAACCGCTCAGCCGTTTGGCATTGGTGCGTCACAGCTGAGTGGATGGCTGTATCTGATTATGGGCCCCATCTACTGGCAGACCGGCAACGCCGAATATGCCTTTCAAATCGGCCTCGCCGCTGGTTTTATTGGTGGTCTGATTGAAATCATGGGTGCTTTCATCGGCAGATGGATTGTTCAAAATGTGCCGCACAGTGCGTTGATGGGTAATATGTCTTCGGCAGCCATTGTCTGGCTCACCTTCGTGGGAATTTCCATGGTCTACAACCGTCCGATTTATGCACTGCTTCCTTTATTTATTGTAATCGTTGATTACTTGGGCAAGGCAGACAAACGCTTCACCAAAATTCCTTCTGGATTGATTGCCGTCGTTTTGGGTTCTGTTATTGCCTGGTGCACTGGTTATCTGAGTCTGGATCATTTTACTCAGTCGTTCAGCAATCTGGGCTTTTATCCGCCGCAGCTGTGTATTGGTGATATCATTGCAGGTTTGCGCGGCATCGTCCCCTTCCTGCCCATCATCATTCCTTTGCAGATCAACAACTTCCTGTCCACCCTGCAAGGTGTGGAAGCTGCCCATGCCGCTGGCGACACCTATCCGGAACGCAGTTCCATGATTATGGATGGCTGTTCCAGTGTGATCGGTGCCCTGCTTGGCAATCCCTTCCCCACCACGGTGTACTTTGGTCACCCGGGCTGGAAGGAGCTGGACGCTCACGCAGGCTTCTCACTGGTAAATGCAGTCGCCTATCTTGTGATTTGTACCACTGGTTTGACCGGTGTACTGATGGCCCTGATCCCTACCGAAGCAGTAATGGTCCTGTTGATTTTCATTGGCTTCTCTGTCACAGCTACCACATTTCAGGGAATCGACCACAAATATAACAATGTCATTCTGATTTCGATGGTCCCCATTCTTTTCCAGTACATTCAAACGCTAATCAATTCTGCTGTTCAGGCAGCAGGCACCACTGTGGAGCAAATTGGTGCCGCCGGGTTTGCAGAATTCTCCGTACCCATTCAGGGCATTCAGTATCTGGCAAATGGCGCATTTCTGTCCAGCCTGCTGATTGCCGGTCTGCTGGCTTATGTAGTTGATAAGAAATATTTCAGAGCTGCTGCTTTTGCTCTTGCACTTGCCCTCTGCTCGTTTGTGGGCATGATCCACGCAAGCGAAGTATCCCTTTTCTCCCCGGTGGGTACGCTGTTTGGTGTTTTGTATCTGCTTGTCGCCCTTCTGTTGGCTGCAAAAGCGCAGTTTTACCGCAGCCACATTGAGCCGCAGCTGACACAATCCAATGAAGTTGTTTAACAGCATTGCTGTAAAATAAAAAGGAGGAAAAAACAATGTCTACCGTAAAAATCCCGTTGTTCAAAAAGGCAGACCTGGATGCCTCCATCGGTGTGTTCTTCGATGGATTTTCCAAGGTCATCGTAGCCGTAGCAATCCTGATGTCCACCTTCCAGCTGGACGGTAAGCTGGTGTTCGGCACTATGATGCCCGGCCTGCTGCTGTCCACTGTAGTTCTGAATGGTGGCCTGTGGCTGATTTACCGTCACCTGGCTGCAAAGCGTGGTGATCCCAACCTGACCGCAATTCCCGCTGGTATGCAGACCGGCCGTATGTTCATCTGGCTGTTCAGCATCATGCTGCCGGTTTACAGCATGACCGGCGACAGCCTGCTGGCCTTCCGTGTTGGTGTTCTGGCCCACTTCTTCAGCGGTCTGATCTTCGTCATCGGCGCATACGTCGTCCCCTACATTCTGAAGATTGTTCCCGCTGGCGCATTGTTTGGCTCCCTGGCTGGCGGCGCAATGGCTTTCCTGATTCTTCAGTCCATGAACGGCATTCTGGCTATGCCTCTGGTTGGCTGGCTGTCTCTGATGGTTCTGTTCGTAATCTATCTGGGCAAGGTCAACACCAAACTGCCTGCTGCTCTGATTGCTATTGTGATCGGTGCCGGCGTTGCCTGGGGCACTGGCAACATGGCCATCAGCGGCGTTACTGCTTCTCTGGCAAATCTGGGCTTCTACCTGCCCACTCCCTTCCTGAGCATCTTCAGCTCCGAAGTGCTCTCTGCAACCCTCCCCTTCCTGCCCATCATTATCGTGTTCACCATCAATGAAGTTGTCACCGGCATTCAGGGCATCGAACAAGCCAAAGAGTGCGGCGATGATTTCTTCAGCACCACGCAGCCTCTGGTTCTGGCTGGTGTCGCCAGCATGGTCGGTGCTCTGTTCGGAAGCCCTCTGGCTATGGGTCTGTACTGGGGTTATCCCGGCTGGAAGAAGATGGGTTCCGGCACCGGTTACCATCTGGGCATCGTCGTTCTCTATGCTCTGGTCAGCCTGACTGGTTTGGCTGCTATCATCACCGCATTCATCCCCGAAGCTGTTGTTCTGCCCATTCTGGCCTTCGTTGGTCTGTCCAGCTACTCTCAGGCTTTTGAGGTTGTGGACAAAAAGTATTTCCCGGCTGTTATCATGGCTTCTCTGCCGGTTATCATGGACTTCTTCGTGGATAATATGGCCGAAGGTGCTCTGCCCGGTTTCGTTGCATTTGATGCTGGTTCTGCTTTTGTTGGCCTGCTGGTTGGCTGTGTATTCGTCTTTATCATCGACAACAAGTGGAAAGAAGCCGCTATCACCAATGTCGTTTCCATCGCTTTGACCTTGATCGGCATGATCCATTCTCCCGGACTGCTGTTCACCGAAACCTATGCACCCGATATGGGCTTTGTCACCGCTTACGCAGTGCTGGTGGTTGCCTTTACGATTATGCATTTCACCAAGTTCAATCAGAAAGCACATTTGGCCGAGGAAGCCGCAGAGAAAGCTGCTGCCGCCGAATAACACAAATACAACTTATTAGAGAGGAATTACAATGAAAACTTTGGTTATCATTGGCGCCGCACGTAAAAACGGTCATACCCGCAAAATGGTAGACCTGTTTTTGGAAACTCTGGGCGGCGACTACGACATCATCGACGCCTATCGTCTGGAGAACGTCGGCCCCTGCCTGGACTGCCGCTATTGCTGGCGCAAAAAGGAATGCATCGTAAAAGACGGCATGCAGGAAATCTATGCAAAGCTGGAAGCCGCAGACAATGTGGTTCTGGCAAGCCCGATGTATTTCCACTCTGTCACCGGTAAAATGAAGGCTCTGATCGACCGCTTCCAGGTTTATTGGGCTGGTCACGTTCGCAACGATAGACCCGATCATCCTGTGCGCAAGGGCGCAATTCTGATGGTCGGCGGTGCGCCTTCGTTCCCCAATCAGTTCCTGGGCGGCGAACTGGTACTGAAAAACCTGCTGAGCGACTTGAGCACCGAGTGCCTGGGCGAAGTCTGCCTGCCCAACTCGGATAAGGATTCTCTTGAAACCCGCCCGGACATTGCACAGCAGGTGCGGGATCTGGCAGAAAAAATGAAAGCTGCAAACGCGTAATTCATATAAACACACTACACCATGTATTTTAAGGAGGATAACACCATGCAGGGTTATACTTACGTAAAGGGCGAGCACTATCCCGTAGAGCACTTGGTATTCACCACCGCTCCCGAATTTGTAGAAGAGTTTTTGGCAGTTGACCACGAAGTGTGGACTCTGGGCGAAGCTGAAAGCGATCTGTTTGACCACATCCCCTTCCTGTACAAGGAAGTTTGGGTAAACGACAACAAGCCCGGCGAAATGCACTTCATCTTTGTCTGGGAAAGCCTGGAGAGCTGGAAGAAGGTAGACGCTGGCGACGTTCAGTCTGCTCTGATTGCCCGTTTTGAATCCAAGTTCCAGCATCCCTACGAGCTCACTCGCTGCGTGCAGAACGAAGAAAACTTCGGCGTGCATCGTTACAGCCGTTTTGAACGTATTTGATGGATAAACGAAAGGAAAAAGTTATGAAATTTGAAAACAAGGTTGTTATCGTAACTGGCGCCAGCTCCGGCATTGGTGAGGGCGTTGCAAAAATGTTCCTGGCAGAAGGTGCTAAAGTTGTTGGCTGCGGCATCGAGCCTGCTATGCACATTGAAAATGAGAACGCTATTTACGTTCAGGCTGACCTGACCCAGTTTGCTCAGGCTGAAGCTGTTGTTGCTCGTGCTGTGGAAGTGTTCGGTCGTGTCAACAAGCTGGTCTGCTGCGCCGGCGTTACCTTCATCGGCTCTCTGGAAAGCACCAACTCCGAAAGCTTCATGCGTGAGCTGGGCATCAATGTCGGCGGCGTGTTCAATATGTGCAAGGCTGCTATCACCGAGCTGAAGAAGCAGGAAGACTCCACCATCGTCACCGTTGGTTCTGACCTGGGCGTGCGTCCCATTCCCGAGCGCATTGGCTACTGCCCCTCCAAGGCAGCTGTTATCATGCTCACCAAGTGCATCGCACTGGAGTATGCTCCCCACATCCGCGTAAATGCAATCCTGCCCGGCCTGGTTCGCACTCCCATGATCGAGCAGCGCTTCCAGGAAGCCGAAGATCCCAAGGCTCTGGAAGAAGCCTATGCATCTCTGTACCCGCTGCACAAGATGGGCAAGATCTCCGATATGGCTAACGCTATTTCCTTCCTGTCCAGCGAGGAAAGCGGCTTTATGACCGGTGAAATCATGCACGTCTGCGGCGGCAGCCTGATCTGATAAGGAGGAATCTCATGGCAACCTCTCTGTTCAAAATGCCTTTTGACGTGGATCGTCTCAAAGTTGAGCGTATCTACGCCAGCAAGGATCTGAAAAACTGCAATGTTGAAACCCTGAGCTGCGATAAGATTCGCAGCATTTACGGCGACCTCAAGTTCTTTGAGCTGCACGAGGATCGCCCCTGCACTTACACTTCTCTGGTGACCTCTCTGGATGGCCGCATCGCATTTACCGATGCGCCCCAGGGTCCGCTGATTGCAAAGCTGAACAAGTATGATCCGGCTGGTGCTGACACCGACTGGTTCATCCTGAATATGCTGCGCTCTGTTTCTGACGGTGTTATGCTGGGTGCTGGCACCATGAATGCCGAAGCCGACTACACCTGTCATGTGTTTGACCAGGATCTGGAAGATATGCGCATCCAGGCTGGTAAGGCTCCGGTGCCCTGGAACATCATCACCTCTCTGGATGCCACCGACATTCCCTTTGACCACGTTCTGTTCAACACGCCGGAAGTACCCGTTATGATTAGCACTTCCGTCCAGGGCGTTGCGCTGGTAAAGGAAAAAATCAAAAATGATTTCTTTGTCGTAACCGCATCCACCGTTGAAGATGTTACTGATGAGCTGATTGCTGCTATGAAAGAAAATCAGGATAAGGTGCTGGTTATCGGCACCGGCGACAAGATGCCTGATTCTCGTGTAGCTCTGTACATTCTCAAGCGTTTCGGCATCGACCGTCTGCTGGTTGAGACTCCCTCCTATATGCACTATCTGGTTTCTCAGAAAATGATGGACGAGCTGTTCTTCAACTACTCCTGCCTGTATGTCGGCGGTCAGGCTTTGACCATTGGCAAGTTCGGCAAAGAGTTTGGCTCTCAGGACCATCCTCACACCAAGGTGCTGTCCATTCACAGTCACAGCGATCACTTCTTCTATTTCAGACACAAGCTGCTGTACGACTGATAAAAAAAGCAGAGCCTGTAGAATCTACAGGCTCTGTTTTTTCATTCATTTCGTTACTGTGGGAAAATCCGTAATCTCCTGAAAGAAGCGTTCCTGCACATCATTTGCCGCTCCCAAAATTACACCGTATCGGCCCAGTGTGGACAGATAAATGTGTTCGGAATGCGTGATGGGCAGCACCACTTTCTGCAAAAGGTTCGGGAATTCATACGGAAGCGCACTCAGCAGCTGCGAACTTACCGCAATGGCTTCACAGTCATACCAAAACACCATGTTGGTAATACCGATTGCCAGATAATACGTAAAGTCATGCAGCACTTCCTCCGCAGCAGGGTCCTGATGCCGAATTCGATCGGCCAGTTCTTCTATGCTGTTTACAGGCTTTTCAAACTTCTCATTTGCCTGTGCCAGCACAGCGCTGTCGGTACAATACTGTTCCCAACAGCCGTACCTACCGCAGAAGCATTGCCGCGGTTCATCAAACTTGATGGTTTGGTGCCCAATCGCATTGGCAAACCCGTGGTGCCCCCGCAGCAAGGAGCCGTTTACAATCAAGCCTGCTGAAATAGAATCGCCGATATTGACCACTGCCAAGCTGTGATACGGCTTATGCTGCTCGGTTTCCGCCATGCTGTATTCTGCTCTGGCCGCCAGATTGCCGTCATTGTCCACAAAAACCGGCACATGGTACCGTTCCTTCAAAAGAACTTTCAGATCCACATTGCGCCAGCCCAGACGCGGCACAAATCGGATCAATCCGGATAAGTCCACGATGCCATGAATGGCCACGCCGATGCCAACCAGCCCATAAGAGGATGCAGGCTCCTGCGCCAAAAAGGAATCAATGGCTTGGATCAACTGCTTATACACGCTGGTAAAGTGGCTTTCTGTAATGGGGAACGTCTCATGCAGTAGGACATTTTCAGCCGAAAGCGTGGTCATAACAAGTCTGACCGATGTTACGTCAATTTCAATGGCAAGGATATGGCCTGCGTTCAGTTGCGGCATCAGCAAAATCGGTTTGCGGCCGCTTGCTGTGCTTTCCCGTTCGGTTTCCACCAGCAAGCCAATGTCCATCCACTCTTTCACAATGGCCGAAACGGTTGCTTTGTTCAGACCGGTAATGGTTGCCAGTTTTGCTCTGCTGATGGGATAGTTGTGCAGCACTTGCTTGTATAGTTTCCAGCGGTTAGCCGCACGGATATCTTTTGTCTGTGTAATATTCATAAACCAGCAGTCCTTTATCTCCATTAAACTCGTTTTTCGCAATTCCAATATCCAACTTTTCCCATCCAAAATACTATACCATAGATACTTATTAAAATCCATATACGATCAAAAAGGAGAATCTACTATGCCTTGCATTCAAATCCATACCAATCGCCCCGTCGAACAGGAAAAAGCTGAGCGGATCAAAACTCAGCTTGGCCAAATCATCACCTTTCTGCCCGACAAGTCGGAACAGTGGCTGCTGGTGGAACTGCAGGACAACTGCCGTATGTGGTTCCATGGCGAAGGGAACCGCCCCTTTGCGCTGGTTCAGGTAAAAGTCTGGGGCGATCACGTAGATCGGGCGGGCAGTGAGCGTATGACCAAAGCTATTTGCGAACTGCTGAACAAAGAATTGTCCGTTGCCCCCACTGACGTGTACGTCCGTTACTTGGCTACACCGGACTGGGGCTGGAACAGCGCAAATTTCTAAAATCTTTGAAGCCCACCCCTCCTCAAGGGCATAAAAGGCCACCGTCAGAAGGGCTTATATATCGCTCCCTTTGTTACAGGTTCCATGCCAATTCTGTTTACTTTGGGGCTTTCGTTCTATCCCCTGCTGCGGATTTTTGGCGTTATCTGATGCGATTGACTGCCACATCCGGCAGTCCTTACAAATTTTCCTTTCCTATCTTTCTTCCAAATGAAAAGCCGGAGCATACCGCTCCGGCTTTTTTCTGTAAAAATATCTGTCCTATACCATTAAAAGCTACCGTTTGAAACCGTCCGAAGCCACTATTCTGGATGCCGCCTCTACAAAGTGCAAAAGGATGTACCGTAAGATTTGGAACATCTTGAAAACAATCAAAAAATGCTTTGAAAAGATACGATTTTATGGTAGATTATCTAAAGAACCATCGCGATATTTCCAAAAAATAAATAAAAAGGAATTACAGCTATGAAAAAACGTCTACTAGCAGGGGTGATGGCTTTTTGCCTCGCCTTTACCATTCTCCCAATCAGGGGACTGGCTTTGGGAACAAGCACAGATGCCCCTCCAAAAACCGAAGGCGTTCCCAACGCAGAGCAGCTCCAGTCCAACGAGGATTTCAAGCCGTATGATCCCCATTATCCTAAAAGAGACACGTACGGTTCGTATACCCTGCAGATCCCAGATTTGAAAGGTCGCCTGACCTTTTCTTCCGATGCAAAGGATCAGACCGTGGGTACCTTGTTTGCACCTGGCGTGTCCCCAAAAGAAGGCTGGAAGAACGCCACCAAGCAGTGGGCCGGTCGTGACTTTGCCCTGTGCTTTGCCGCTTCCAGCTCCAACCTGATTTCCTGGTATTTGCAGCAATATAAAGAACTGCACCCGGAAGATTCCCACACGTATGAGACCAACGAAGAAAAAATCTTCGACCGTTTCCGGGATGGCTGGGACTCCTCTGTGGGCGGTGACCCCATCGAAGCACTCAGCTGGTACTTTACCGGCGGTTTCCCCAGCCGTAACCCTGACCCCAGCAATGGCACTCACCTGACCGGGAAGGAAAAAGGCGGCTACTTGCGCAATCAGCTGCCCAATAACAGTTGTGATTGCTGGTCGCTGGTCTCCCTTGACTGGGATTATGACGATCCTTTTGCTGTTTACGGCGGATATTGTGACAACCGCTTCCCCTACATCGAGGAAGTAGGTGGTATCAGCAAGGGTGGTGCCTTCAGCACCTGGGAGAGCTTTTCTGAGCAAATCCTCCGACAGCTGCACTACGGCCCCACTATAATTTCCATTATGCCGGATGTGGGCAAAGGTAACTCCGGCCATTCAATCACTCTTTGGGGTGCCGATTATGATGTAAAGACCGGTCTGGTCACCCGCATTCATGTAACCGACTCGGACGACGGTGCCCACGTGGGACTGTTCTCTGTGCCAATCCAGCGGGGCTACAACAACGATGGCATCCGTATGCTCAACTACCCCTACCATCCTCCCATTGGCTCGTCCCAGCAGTTTACCCGCATCCGCGACTCCATTATGATGTACGCACCCGATGTTGTAACGTCCAGCAAAGACTACACCGGTACCGCTGCTGTAATTGAATCCCTGCGCCCGGATGCAAACGGCTCCGGTGTGCAGGTTCAGGTTTCCAACCTGGACAGCCACTCTTTGGAATATGGATATTCCTATGACCAAAATCCGGACAATGTGGTAAACTGGCAGAGTGACAGCCACTTTTCCGGTTTGAAGCCCGATCAATACTATTTCTTTGCCCGGGTCAAGGCAAACAGCGTCCATACCGCAGGCGGTGTGTCCGAACCGAGTCCCTACCGGGTACAGACCCCTTCTCCGGTTTCTCAGAAGTCTGTGGCTTCTCTGAGCCTGGGCACCTCTGTGTTCCGCCCCTTTGGCGAAGCACAACAGTACATCTGGTACGGCACTGAGCATGGTTCTGACGGCAAGGGCCAGGAGGAACCCATCCTGTGGCGTGTTCTGGATGCCCAGACCAATCACAACGCTCAGGGTCTGTTCCTGCTGTCTGACAAGTTGTACGGCACCGGCACAAGCGGTGACCTGTCTTTTGCAAATGCTTCCCCTTACAGCAATCAATATGCCAACAGCAGCGCTCGGCACTGGTGCCAGACCTTCGAGGCAGAACACTTCGCCGCTTTGGAAAAAAATGCACTGATTGCCACCACCAAAACCGATGCAGCCTATTCCAATGGGGTTGCCTTTGGACAAGCACAGAATATCCTGTCCAATGACCGGGTGTTCCTGCCGTCCGCTGAGGAAATCAGCAATACAAAATACGGATTTAACACCAAGCAGGACCGCCGTGGTCGGTATCATCAGGACTTCGCTGCCTACTGGCTGCGCTCCCCTGCCCAAAATGATGGCAATGCCGGTTATGTAACCAGCGAAGGCAATATTGCTTCTCAATCCGTCCTCACCACCTACGGTGCACGACCCGCCTTTAACCTGAACAGCAATGAGGTGCTTTATACGGCTGCGGTTGGAAACGGACAGTTCACCGATCGTATGGGCCTGGAAAAGATTCAGCCTGTAAACAGCAGCGATTTCCGTCTTGTGCTGAAAGATACCAGCCGAAACTTCCGTGTAACCACCTCTGACATCGTTGTGCAGCCCGGTAAGGCAGTCACGCTGAGCTATCAGGGTGCACAGACCAGCCAGACGGGCAACGAGTATATTTCTGTTATCCTGATGGACGCAAAGGGAACTGTCCCCCTCTATTATGGTAAGCTTGCACTGGTTGAGAACGCCAGCGGCGAAATCACTTTTACCCTGCCTGAGGATCTGGCAGGCGGCAGTTACACACTCAAGGTATTCAATGAGCAGTACCGCGGTCCCAGACAGAGCGGCATCGCCAGCCCCTTCTGCGATGTAACGCTCACCATTCAGCAAGAACCCACTTTGAAACCCGTTGTGGCGGCAAATCTCACTGTGGCTGCTCCGGTCAAGGGCGAAAAGCCCCAGATGGCAAAGGCTGGCAATCCCGGCTATACGATCAAAAAGACCACCTGGCAGCCTGCAGGCTCTGTGTTCCAGCCGGACACCGCTTACAGTGTTTCTATTGAAATTCAGGCAGAATCCGGTTACAAATTTACCAAGGATACTGCCTTTACCCTGAATGGCAAAAAGGTTGTACCTGTCGTAAATGGCGAAACGTATGTAATCACCTATGATGCATTCCCCAAAACGGAAGCCACCCCGACAGCAACTCCTACTGTTACGCCGACTGCTACGCCCACTGCGACTCCTACCGCGACACCGACTGCTACGCCCACCACAACTCCCACTGCAACGCCAACGGCTACGCCCACTGCAACTCCTACGGCAACCCCGACTGTAAAGCCTGATGTTGAGGCTGGCTGGGTCAAGGTTGACGGCGGCTGGAAGTACCGCAACATGGATGGCAGCTTTGTCATCAATGACTGGGTACACCTGAATAATGTCTGGTATTATTGTGATGCCGATGGCATGATGCTGACTGGCTGGAATTACATTGGCAGCAACTGGTTCTATATGGATGAGGCTGGTCACATGCTAACTGGCTGGCAATACCTGAACAACAATTGGTTCTACATGAACGAGAGCGGTTATATGCTGACTGGTTGGCAGCAGCTGAACGGCAGCTGGTTCTACTTTGACGAAAGCGGCTATATGCTGACTGGCTGGCAGCAGCTGAACGGCAGCTGGTTCTACTTTGATGAAAGCGGCTATATGCTGACTGGTTGGCAGCAGCTGAATAGCAACTGGTTCTATTTTGACGAAAGCGGCCATATGCTCACTGATTGGCAGTACATCAACGGCAGCTGGTACTACTTCAACCAGAGCGGTTATATGCTGACTGGTTGGCAGTGGATTGGCGGCAATTGCTACTACTTCTATAATAGTGGTGCAATGGCAGCTAACGCCTGGATCGACGGCAGCTATGTAAATGGCTCCGGTGTCTGGGTAGCATAAGACACTTGGTTCATACCACCTGGAATCAAATTAGCAAATGGGAATGCTATTAAAAATTCCGCATATACCCGTTTATAGTTTCTCATTCAAGCCAACCTTCCATTTTCGTTCCTGCAAATAAAATAAAGAGCCGCTGAAACAATCGTTTCAGCGGCTCTTATTGTTTTGTCCAAATGACAGGATTTACACCTTCGGCGTTCTGCTCCAAAATGTCCTCATAGAATACACAACGAGCACTTTGCAGCCATATTGTTCGGCATTCGCTCCAGTAGAATTTGCGACGCTGCAACCAAGAAAATCGATTCTCTCAGCCCTTCTTATAAGGAGCACTGAATAGTCCAAATATGCCTTAAACTAATCCCGCAAATATCTTCATAAAGCGAAGGTGCATACAAGAACTCGTTGAGGGCAACGCCCTGCGATACGGAGTCTTTTGGGCACAATGCTTACGGATTATTTTTGCTGCATCCATGTACGCAAACTGCGGATCTGCGCTTCTACCGAGGAAACGGAAGTACCACCGGCAGAAATTCTCTTGGCAACACAAGTTTCCAGTGAGATTTCTTTATAAACATCCGGCTCAAAGAGATCGCTGTATTTTTGCAGTTGCTCCAGCGTAAGTTGTTCCAGCACAGTGTTTTCCTGGATGCACTGAGCAACCAGCTGCCCGGATATTTTATAGGCAGAACGGAACGGAAGCCCCTTTTTGGTCAGATAATCCGCCAGATCGGTGGCATTGATAAAACCCTTCTGCGCAGCGGCGTGCATCTTATCGGTTCTGGCTTTCATGGTCC
>RCNI01000956.1_pt1 | contig 16518 bp, 7 predicted proteins | sample 2041151 | NCBI WGS metagenome assembly RCNI01 (sample SAMN09708214, study PRJNA481090) | feces metagenome | isolation source: feces | place: Antarctica: Albino Rookery | reverse complement strand
ATAATATATATAACTAATCCTCGACGAAAAAATTTTCTCTCAACTTCGAATTTAATTTCGTCTCACTCCAAAACACAAGTCTCTACTCGCAGCCACGAACCAGTTTAATCAATGCATCTATTCATTAAATAACCGTTTTAACGTCCAGAAACCTTTTACATGACTAATTAATCATCTATGGAATTTCAGTGATGTTAAAACTATTATTTGAGTGCTTTATACACATGTTTGACTGCTATTGCAAAGCAAAATTCAATCAACTAACAACCATAAACTTCAAAACCTGACATAAAGAATGTCAAATTACTTGACACTCATATTCCAAGATCTAGTAGCTAATAGTTCAAGCACATGAAAAAACTTAACTGGAGCTACTCACAGTTAAGTTTGGATTTAATGGGACTTGGTCATTAGATTGGTCATGTGCAAGTAACACCTTTTTAATCTCAGTTGCAATGGCTTGAATGACATTAATCGTCACACTGTTACCTAATTGCTTATATAAATGACAATCAGCTAGTTCTAGTTTATATGAATCAGGGAAGCCTTGGAGACGGGCTCATTCCCGGGGTGTCATCTTCCGAATTCCTTGCTCATTAATTTCCCCCTTAATGTGGGTAGTAGGAACTAAATTAGTTTGACGGTGATCAATTAAAAGGTTGCGTTCCTTTCCCATTCCACCACAAACAATTGCTCCTGCAACCCCATCTCAGTCACGAATTTCATAACCAAATCCGTGTCCTTGAGCAGCATGACGTTCCTTATGACGCACCAAAGTGGCCACATAAGTTTCACTTAAATAATATTTGGCAGGGACAGGGTTGGATTCTACAATATCCTTGATGCATTTACTAGAATCAGTTGGAGCTGGAAATTGAAAACTTGTTGGAGCAATGTCATTCCGAAACGCAACAATATAAATGCGTTCTCGGTTTTGAGGGACCCCGTAGTCCCGACTATTCAACACTCGGTAAAAGACCTTGTACCCTAACTCTTCAAAGGTATGGCAAATAATTTTGAAGGTGCGTCCCTTGTCGTGAAACACTAATCCTTTGACATTTTCACAAAAGATGACTTTCGGATGGTGATAGTCACAAATCCGAGCAACCTCTTGAAACAAAGTACCCCGACACATCCCTTGATAATGATCCTCAAATCCCATCCGAGCTCCAGCTAAACTAAAAGCTTGACATGGAAACCCAGCTAAACAAATATCAAAGTTTGGAATACTCACAGCAGGAATCTGGGTAATATCTCCAGCGACTGTAACTTGATTACTAAAATTAGCTTCATAAGTTTGCTTTGCATGAGCATCAAACTCACTCACAAACACGGTTTCAATCTCAGTTTGAAACGCTTGCTCAAATCCTAACCGAATTCCCCCAATCCCAGCAAATAAATCAATTGCTTTATATTTCATCATCAGGTTTCCTTTCTGATCTTTATCTATTTATAACTAACCTATGGAATTAAAGGCGGGATATTAACGGTATGATATTCTGAATATAAACAACTGACTTGTTGATTATGAGCTCAATAACTCACATAAAACAAATAGGTTCCTTGTTGTTTAATTCCTGACACCGCCATCTTTTGTCCTAGTTGAAGGGAAGTATTTAATGAATTGCTAATTCCTAACTCACTTGCTAACACTTGGTGAGCACCTGGGTTTTGGGACACAATTTGATAATAGTTGGCAGGGTTAGTTTCATTTAAAACAGGTGCATAATATCAATAACCTTGGATTTGAACTTGGTTATTCTTAAATGCTTGCAATGCTTTTGGTAATTGGGTTGGTAATTGGACGGTTAAGTCAATGGTTGCATTCGAAGTTAAGGTTGACGAGGGAACTACAGACGAGTCTTGTGCTTGGTTATCCATACTATCCACTGTTAAACTTGCACTTGCTGGTGGGAAAGCTGGAGCATCAGAAGTTTGGTAAACTAGATACCCTTGGTAATTAGTTTTAAACTGATAATCAAAACTATTGTTTCCAACCATCAAAGCTTTTCCATCCTTCATTCACTTATCAGCAATTGCTTGAGTTTTAAATAAAATTGTCTTGAGGTTCGGATTATTTCCGATTCAATTTCTTGTATAGTTAAATTGGTCGGATTCAATCACTAAATATTTGACCAACGGACTATTGGTATAGAAGTTTCCTTCATTAGCAAATTGACGGAAGTTTGGACCTAAAATTAAACATTCGTTTCCGTTCGGATTCATGTTCACACAATTATAAAAAGCATTCTTTCCCACCTTCACTAAGTTTTGGGTTCCATAGAAATTGTGCAGTTGTTGGGATTGTCAAAAAGCTCCCGTATCCACACTAACACTTTGACATTTCGAAAAGTCAGCATCATACCCAGTCCCATGGATTTGCATACTATCCGTGTCTAACCGTTGTAAGGTTGCTGGAGCAACAAAACTAGTCAACGATGTATTCTTAAACACATAACTGTGTAAGGTCGTAACATGACTTTGTTCAAACTTGAGACTCGTCATCTTGGTACAATTTAAAAAACAACTATCAGGAATAATGGTCAAGTTAGAAGCATTTAAATCGGCAAACTTCAGGTTAGCACATCCATTAAAACAACTAATCCCTAAACTACTATAAGAACTTGGAACATACACCCCATGGACATTCGGATTATTTTGGAAACAATATGGAATGGTTCCACTCGCACTGGTTGGTAAATAAATTGCTCCTAATTGGTTTTGAGCACTTGCATCAAAACCATCAGCAAACCCTTGTAAAACACCCCCACTAATTTTAAAGATGGATTGAGGGGTTGGTGCTTTAGTATACACACTTGATTGGTCTTGAGCAACCCAGTGATAAGTCTTGGAAATCACTCGTAATTGGAAACTATCAAATTCACAATTATATGCCCCTGGAATGCTTAAAATGGACCCTTGCTCATTGACACTCACATACTGATTATCAATGTCAGTTCATTGACCATGATTGGTCTGATATTGTCATTGGATATCGTGACTATCAACTCCACTTCCAGATGCTTGAAAAACTAATGGACTTCCGATAATTACACTGTTGGTATCCATCCCTGAATCATTAGCAAAATTGCCCAACTGATTTCCTTGAACTAATTGGTAATTAATTGCTTTTTGAGGTAATGCTAATTGGTCATAGTTTTTGGTTATGTTTCAATCAGTTGGTTCACTAGGTGCATATGATTGAAAATACTGACTATTGTTAAGATTAAAACGGTATCCATTTCCTGATTCAACTGTTAATAAATACGCACTTCCTGCTTGCTTAATTGCAGCTTTGTTCAAGCTTAAACTAACAGGCATGGCGCGGTTTAAAGTTTGGTTAATATTTTGAACATTTGAGTACAAAGTTTGGTTATCTAAATCGGTTACTTGGACTCATGGTTGGTCAGCATTTCCAGTGCGTTGATAACAATAAACAATCGCTTGATTTCCATTCTTGGTCACTGAATCAATTAAGGATGGTGCGTTGTCATTATTAGTCGATTGGTTATAAAGTTTAGGAGTGCTTTTTTGAGTCAAACTTAAGGTCGCAGTGTTCAAGAAACGGTTTGTATCGGTCACATTAAACGTGATGTTTTTAAGGGGGTTATTGACCACACTATTTAAGTTTAAAACCTGACTATTTGCATACTGACAAGTTAAAGGGTTGGTATCTTGATAAGTGACTTGAAAATTGTATTGACCATCAACTTGAACTTGACTTAAATCAAAGCGATGATAGTTCGGTCGCAAGACTCCATATTTTTGTCATTTCCCGTTGTCTAACACCGTCCCATTGTATTGAATTGGACTAATGCAAAACTTCGTAGTTGCACTATCAGGAAGGTTAAATCCAAAGCTGCGGTTGGTTTGATATGACCCCACATTGACATCTTGCAATTGGTCAAACACTTTGACCCCACACAACAAGTTGACCTCTGGTTGGTTGTCACTACGAAACTTAAAGTTGACTAAATAAATTCCAGCTTGGTTTAAGTGCTTTAATTGAATTTGTTGACCAAGACTAAAACTACCACTGAGGTTGCCTTCAATCGTTCCATTATTAATAACAGGACTAAAGTGACTAAAGTCTTGTTGGTCATAATCACTTGAATAATAAACTTGATAGGTTAACTGACTATTAGCTCCATATCCAGCTGGAAGTTTATCAGGACACACAATCTTTAAATCAATCCCATCATCATCCAAATAATTATTATTGGATAATCGTAATCAAACATTGTATTGGTTATCCACATTCGGATCAAAACCAGCTAAATTAGGTTGAAACACTTGGAAGGGAATTTGGGTGGTTAAGTTCAGTTTATAAGTTAGGATTTTGGTTTGGTTATTAAAACTAAAGTTCACTAAGTTTTGGGACTCTAACAAGTTATAGTTGAAGCTCGGATTAAGTTCAAAATTAATTTGGGTTAATTGGTCACATTGACCAGGGTGACTTTCAAGATCATAGTTGAGCTGAAATACCACATCATAGTTGGGAGTCAGAGCACTAAAAGTTTGGTTTAGATTCTTGAGAATTGCTTGTTGATGATTAAATAAACTTAAGGAGGAGTCAACTTCCTTAAGTGTCATGAGTTGGGTTTGAATGGTGTTAATATATTGATCTAAACCAATGGCTCCTGGTAAATTTTTAGTTGGAGCTGATGGTTTGGGTGGGGGAAGATTTTGGTCAGGTGTTTCGGGGGTTGGTGGTGGAGTGGGAGTCTCACTTTCACTGCTTCCATTGCTTGCACAACTTGTTGTTCAGATGATCATTCCAGTTGCTAAAGCAACGGTTGGAAAGAGGCTCGCTCAGAGTATTTTCTTTTTTGTTTTCATACCACAATCACCTTTCTGAAACTTTTTGTCCACAAGGAACATTATCCTGATATTGATGAATATAATTATATGATTCGAGATGCTATATAATGGAATAAAGAAAGTTTCACTTCATATTATTTAGGTAATAAGGAACATTTCATGAACCACAAAAAGAAATTCAGTCTCGCACTCATCAGCAGTGCCTTTTTCACCTCCACCATCGCTCTTGGCGTTGGTGGTTTCGTGTCTTATCACCACCAAAGTCCCACTTTGGACAGTTTCGATTTGAAAACCACCAACCCTTTACAAGGTCAAACTTTTAACCTGAGTTTGGTAACCAATGATTATGTCACAGCGAACAATTATCGGTTAGTGATTCCTGAAGGGGTCACGAAGTTAACAGGAAGTCTGAACCCAGGGTTAGGAATTCATAAACTTAGTTTGTCCAGCACTTTGTCCCAAATTGACTCTAACCCGTTTGTTAACTGCGACAACATTTTTGATGTCTATGTTCCCAGTTCCAATCCAACCTTTCGATTTCAAAATGGTTTATTAATCAATACCAAAACCCAAACCTTGGTTTCCAGTTTTGAAAATATTTTAGGAACCACCTTAGTGATTCCGAGTGGAGTGACCAAAATTAATGACCAGGTCTTTTATGCAAACTCCCAGTTAAGTCAATTGATTGTTCCTGTCCAAGTTACCAAGATTGGTGACCAAGCTTTTGGGTTATGTCCCAACTTAACCATGATCCAGTTACCCCAACCTTTTGCATCCCAATCCAACTTAGGATTAAGTGCAGACCAATTAAGTCTGGTAGGATGGTTAAACCCAAGTAACAATCAAGAAAACTATGCGTTTGATTTATCCCAAGTGTCACGGTTCTGTCAATTTGTGGTTGATGACACCTTAACGATTCCGAGTTCTTATTCCATGATGAAAGGGAAACTTGATCCGAGTTTAGAAATTCACCAAGTGGTTTTTGCTTCCAATTCCTTAATTACCACCATCCCTGATGAAAGCTTTCGGAACTGTCATTTCTTAACTTCAGTCCAACTCCCATCCAAAATCCAACAAATTGGAGCGTATGCTTTTAGTGGGTGTCAAGCTCTTCAAAGTGTGAACGTGCTTACAAAGCTAACCCCTTCCTTAACTTATTTAGGTCAGAATGCTTTTAATCAATGTCCGAGTTTAGTTGACATTGTTTTACCCCAAGCATTAAATCAACCTAATCTGAATAATCCCAACCAAAATAACTATGGGTTTAGTTTATATCAATGAAACCATATTCAATGAGATAACCAACTTGTCACTCAAAGTTTTGATTTAGGGACCATTACCAAATACCATCCTTACTTAAGTGGAACCACCTTAACCATTCCAGCCACCGTCACTCATTTAGAAGGTTCTTTAAATCCCGACTTAAAAATTAAAACCATTAACTTTGCGAGTGGCTCGCAAATTACCAGTCTGCCTGACCAGGCTTTTTTATATTGTGAAAACCTTGAACAAGTCAATTTACCAAACAGCATTGTTAAGATTGGAGATAGTGTTTTCCAACATTGTTTAAACTTAACTCACATTAATTTAAACAATCAGATCCAAAGCATTGGTAACTATGCTTTTAGTCATTGCACGAGTTTGGAAAGTTTGCAAATTCCAACTAGCTTAACCAGTCTGGGTGCCGGATGTTTTGAATTTGATGGTCGGTTAAATAACCTAAGTTTTCCTGCTAGCATTACTCGTATTCAAGCTAATACTTTTGCAATGTGTTCCAGCTTGACTAATTTAAGGTTTGCAAACCGTGACGGGTTACAAACAGTTGGAAGTTATGCTTTCTATAATACTAAGGTTAAGTCCTTAACTTTGAATAACAACATGGATAGTATTCCTGACTATGCTTTTAGTGGGATGGAAGGATTGGTTAATTTGAACCTTCCTACAAGTTTAGTCAGCATTGGAAAATATGCTTTTAGTGATTGTAAACAGTTAGATCATCTTAGTATTCCCGCCAGTTTAGTCTCACTGGGAGTCGCAGCATTTAATAACTGTACTAGCTTAAGTTCGCTCACTTTACCAACCAATATTACCACCATTCCTGACAATGCTTTCTTTAACTGTTTTAGTCTGGCTAATTTAGTTTGTCAAGCACCAATTAATCAAGTGGGAAACTATGCATTTTCAGGGTGTCATCGTTTAACGAGTTTTGCATTTACCCAAAACCTAGTCCAAGTCGGAAACGGAGCCTTTAAGAACTGTCAAAGTTTAACTAGTGCTAGCATCTTAAATAGCATGACTAGTTTCGGAGACCATGTCTTTGAAGGGTGTTCCAAACTTGTCAATGTGACCATTGATAACTGTGTTTGTAATTTAGGAAACTATACCTTTAAAGATTGTAGTAGTTTGCAAGAAATTGCACTCCCAAGTAGCATTAATAGCTTAGGTGACTATCTTTTTAGTGGTTGTAGCAGTTTCTATAATTTACATTACCAAGACCAACCTTCCAATCCAACTAAAACCTTAGTCTTACCAGCTGAAATCTTATGTTATGGAACCAATGTGTTTGAAAATTGCCAAGGGTTTGACACGGTCACTTTTAATAGTTGTCAATTAAACACAATTCCTGTCGGATGCTTCCACAATTGTGACCGATTAACCACAATTAATTTACCAAGTAATATCACCCAAATTGGTCCCCATGCTTTTGAAAATTGTGATGGGGTGTTAAGAATTCAAACTACCAACCAACCTGACTCCAATGTCCCAGCTGGGTGAGCAAGTATTGGAGGTCCAATTAGCAGTATTCAACCGAATGCTTTTGCTAATTGTCAAGGGTTAGTCAATTTAGAAATTGGTCCTAATGTCTTAGACTTTGGGACCGAAGCATTTTTAGGAGCAAGCAATTTAAGACAAGTCAAAATTGATGCTAATCCTTTCTTAAGTACGAGTGTCAATTTTGGAACCAACCTCTTTAATAAAGGGGATGTTTTTGCTAACAATTTAGTCATTGAATTCCAAAAGAATACCATCCGTGCTCGCTTCTTACAAGCAAGTACTAACGGTCTAAATAATGCCAAAACCAATGCTTATTATTATCGGGAACTCAATGATAATGCAGGGTTAACTAACATGAACAATTGTTTAGTCCAAACCCAACTCATTAACTGTAGTACTTTAACGGTCAATGATCTCCAAGATGGAGTCTTAGTCGTCCAACCTTATATTCAGAGTTGAATTGGTAACTTTACCCAAATTAAACCTCAGCTTAAGGGAATTGTCATGAAGTCAACTGCAATTAATCGCTTAGCTGACAACATGTTCCAAAATGATCAATATTTAGAATCAGTCGAAATTAATGAGTCCTCCAGTATCACCGAAATTCCATACCGGTTCTGTGATACTTGTCATGCTCTCAAAACCATTACCTTATCATCCAAAATTACTAAGATTGGCGAAGCTGGTTTCTTAGGGTGTGCAAACGGAGCAGTCATTACCTTTAATAATCCCAACCCCGTTCAGTTGGTCACCAATGTCTTTAAATATGTCAACATTTACCCACGGTATGCGACCTTCCGGTTCACTACCATTGCAGCTCGGGATGGGTTCTTAAACTCAGATGGAAATAGTAGTTATTTCCAAGCTGATGGAAATGCACCTCAAAGTGATGGTTATTACCATGTGATTACCCGACCAGAAAAGAATAATTAAGGAGGCAGTTTATGCATAAGAAAGTCCAAAAAGGATTATGAATCTCAGCCATTGGTTGCAGTAGTGTCATCCTGACTACTCCGTTGTTAGTGGGTTGTAGTTGTGCAAGTGTGACGACTGACTCCTTGCAATTAAGTTTAAGTGCACCTGGTGCAGTGGATGCTGGTCAAAACTTAACCTTAACTGTTCATCCGACTTATTCAGGAACTGACCATATTGCATACCAATGACAATGTAAAAAGGTCACGGATAGTGACTGAACTTTTTTAGATGGTGCAAATGGCAATTTATCCAACGATGGTCAAACCTTTGAATTTCCAAGCATTGGAATTAACTATGACCAAGCTCAAGTGAAAGTTACTGCTACCACCAAAAACGGAATCTCAGCGACCTCGAATATTGTCAAGTTAAGTGTCAACCAAACTAACCCTGTCAGCGCATTATCCCTCCAAGCCAGTCAAAATGTTTATCGTCCTGGTGAAACTGTGATTGTTTATAGTGATGTCAGTACCAACTCTTTTGCAATTAGTGATCCAAGCAATATTCAATATACTTGAAAAATTAAGCAACCTGGTCAAAATTGAACTCCGATTCCTAACTGTCCAACCAGTGTCTTAAAACTTAATGATGTCAGTTTAGACTATAACAATTGTCAAATCCAAGCGATTGCAACTTACCAAAACTTTGACTATCCATCCGATATCTATACCCTAAAAGTCTCAGCACATGCAACCCCAGCACCTGACCAACTTCCTAACATTCATGAATCGAACAGTGACTTACCCCAAGTCCATGCTGCTATAAGTGGGTATAGTCAAGAGCAAGTTGCCAATGATAGTATTACGGCGTTTGGGATGTTTAACCGGGTTGAAATGGGACAACATGCTCGTCCGGTTACTCCTGGATTTTATGATAGTCAAATGTATCAAGACTACCATGACTCCTATGGCTTTGTTTATCCTGCTCAAAACTATAACTATGAATGAACAGGACCTAACTCCTTATTTCCAAACAAACCGAAAAAAGAAGCGTGAGGTATCTTTCATAATAAAAAGCATCCGTCCCAAACCATTGATGCCACAGCTCTTCTCTTAAATGAACAAGTCCTTGATAAAGACAAGAATGGTTTATCAGGCACCATTCGTTATAACGATGGTAACTGAATTAAACAACAAATTAATAACAACCAATTAAGACGTCACCGTGCGAGTGAAAACTTTTATCTAAATAGCATGGATAACATTCCCGTCACCCAAATGCACTATGAAGTTTCAACTGCAATTACGGGTCATGAAGCAATTGGTTTGTATGCTCCTGCTGGTGAAGTCGTCACCTTTACCTTTGACCAAGATACTTGAGATTTAATGCAAGCTCAACATTGAAGTGATTTCCAAATTACAATTAACCAAAACTATTGGGACAACAAAGCTCCTGATGACTCAGGACGGATTTCGAACCGTTATCCTTATGTCCGTTCCACCTTTGGAATTTCGTTAGATGCCCCAAACCGTCAAGTGAAAGTAGGATCCCCATTTGGAGGATCATTAGGAATTCGGATTGGATCGAGACTCAACAAAGCCGGGAATTTCCCCTTAGATAGTCAAGTCCAAAACTTGAAGTTTAGTGTTGATGGAGCCATCAAGTGTATGTTTTATCAAGACGGGTTTACGACTGTTCAAGATTGAAGTCAACAAATCATTGATGTCCAACAACAAAAACTCGCTCCTGTTTTACAAGGAATTACTCCTTATAACACTTTAACTATTCCCTTTACTGATTTAAATATGGTGGGACATAAACCAGTCCAAAACCTGATTTATCCGAAGGAAAGTTTTAAGAAGTGAGATGACTTTTTATACTTGTCTAACTTCTATGCAGGACGAGACAAAAATCTTCAACGGTTAGACATGGAATTCTGTGATGACATTTGAGGAGGAGCAGCGGCTTGAGGTGGAGGAATGACCTTCTATTGTCCAACGGGGTGAGGGGTTGATTCGATGTTTTATAACAAACCGATCGATGTCTTTAACTCCGCCAACTCCTGAGGGGTCTTTCACGAAATTAACCATAACTTCCAACAAGACGCAGGGTTCTTTAACCGTCGGACCCATGGGGAAACGAATCAGGTCACGGGGTTTGATTTAAGTGTCATTAGTGATGCAGGACGGTTCCGAAGTGAACTGAACTGGTGTGGAGAACAAAATAAAGATAACCGTAACCTAGCTTGATCGCGATTAAATAATCCCTTCACGGTCATGAAATATAGCACCACTGTCGGACAAGTGAATGATGAATATTTAATCTATGCTATCTTACTTTTTACGCTCGGAAGTAAACAATATGTTGACTATTTACGTGATGATGTGGCACACCACCCAAGTAATGCAAATGGGTGAACGGGATTTAGTGAAATCCAACGGTTATCAGACACCTTTAAACTCAACTTCTGACCTGCTTTCTGAGAGTTTGGAAATGACCATTGAAGCGATAGTTGACCAACCTTAACTAACCCACCCACCCCAGCTCAACAACAAGTCATTGACCAATTAAGTGCTAATTATCCTGCCGTGGATTTTGTTGCTAACCAATATGCAGCAGGGATCTATATGTATGATAAGGACAGTCAAACTTATCAATACACCCATGATGTGGTTAACCCTTATGAAATTCCTGCTGGTCATCCTTATAACTTTGACCTGGAAAACTTTATTGTTTCAGTCAACCCGAACTTTACATGAAACAGTTTATTGTTCGAACCAACCACTAAATTGGGTGGGAAATTAAGTTTAGATCCGAATAACCCAAAACGGTTAATTTATACCCCTCCTGCAAACAATCTCACAGGCATTGATGAATTCGATTTAGGGATTATTCCAGGAACTTGAGATGGTAAACCATCCCACTACGTTCCAGCCATTAAGTGAAAAATCAAAATTCGTCAGGTCCTGAATGAACCGATTATTGAAACCTTCCAACCCTTTGGAAATACCAGCACCACCAAACGCGACTTGAACAGTTGGTTTAACTTCTTAAAAACCTCACCCAACTACCAATATCAGTTACCATTAATTTCATTTAATACCAACATGTTCTTAAATCCTGACCAATATGAAGGAGTCAAGATTCGTCTCAAATTCATTGCTCCGCAAGCAGGACACTATGTCTTTAGTAATAAATGAGATGATGCAATTCGAATGTATGTTAATGGTCAAAATGTTCCGATTAAAAATCAAGATACTTGAAGCAATGACCAATTCGTTCAAACCTATAGTGCTGACTTACAAGCTAACCAAGCTCTTGACTTTGAATTCTTAGTCATTAATCTCGGTGGGGTGGGAAGATTTAATATGGGGGTAACTGTCAATAATCAAAGTTTAGATTTATTAAGTAACGTGGTCAGTCCTGATTTCAATACTATTATTCACAATAGTCTAACCCCAACTCAAGTTATTAATGATCCCAGCTTTCAATATACCCCACGGTTAATTAATCGGGAAATCTTTAATAAAGACTTTTCAGCCAATGTCAATTTAAGTCAGTTTAACACTCCGATTTATGACCCAAGTCAATATAAATTAAGTTCATCTAATCCAACCACCAACCGTTATCTGGATAACTTGAATAACTATAACAATGTTGTCGAAGTTTGAAACCAATTAGATAATCTTGATGGAACGGGATGTAAGTTCCAATTTCAAGTTCAATTTCCCCAACCAACCCCAGTGGGAGCTATCATCTTTGGGAACCCTAATAAGCACTGAGACTTCCACCCTCAAACCATTAAGGTCACAGGTTATCCAACTAGTGGTCAAACTAATCCAATCATCTTGTATGACGGAGTTTATCCTGACCGCAATGGCAGTGTGAGTGCAATTAGTTGTAACCAACTCATGACCGTTGATCACTTAGCCATTGAACTCACCAACCAAAAGACGAATGGGTCAATTGGAATGCTATTACAATGGTTACGGATTTCATCCTTAACATTACCTCCAAAGGGAGCATCGATTGCTTTCAATAATCCTCACGTTGATCTCAATGGTGACTGAGCTTTCCGTCATAATGATGACTTGAACTTATCAGCCATCAATAATCTTTATTGTGTCTCAACCAGTTCTAAAGACTTCTTAGAAGTTTCGTTTAAGAACCTTGAACAGTTCCGCATTGTGGGACAAACTAATCCAACTAAGAGTGAATTCGAAGTCTTTGTTAATAACCAAAAACTGGATACAGTGAGTGTAATAAGTTCTCAAACCTTATTCAACCAATGTTTGTATACTTACCAATTTGATCACCCAACCGATGTTACAATTAAAATTCGTCATAATGACGCGAATCCATTATTCTTAAACTACATTGAAACCTTTGGACCAAACATCAAACTCAATTAATGACAGTTAAAAAAACCTTCATGGGATTCCAGAAGGTTTTTTGTTTGCTAATGGGTCACTTATTCCAAATAATCAAATGCATCTAAAACGATGTAGAACAAGAATCAAAGATAAATGAGTAAGAAATGACAAGTGTCGATTTTTCTTTCTTCTTGCATTTTAAATCATGGGATGGAACCAAAGGTAATATTGATATGCTTGTGGTGAAGACATTCATCCATGTCTCTGGATCATAAAAAGAAATCAGTCTTGCTCATCTTGACTAATAATTCCATCAGATGACTAGTCTTTTGACGTTTGGATTCATCAATACCTAATTGGATCTGCATGGTTTCAATTAAATCTTGAACTAGTACGTCGTAATGACAAAATTCTCTTACTTTGAGTTGAATTTTTTCGTTTGCCAAGATCTTGTCAATTGTTTGCTTAGTTAACAAGACATTCTTAGACAGTAAAAAGACATCGGTTTTAATAAGATTAATGAAATTGAAAATATCTAATAATAACGTATTCAGAAAATAATGGCGTCTGGTGGTACTATTGATCATTTCTTTATTGTCAACTTTGTCCATTAATTTGGGTAAATTTTCTAAGACATCATGGTACGTAATTGTCAAAGTCATAAGATGTGGGTATCAAATATGCATTCTTGCAAGCACTCTTCAGCACAAACAAGTGAGGTTTTGTTCCAAAATACTGCGATTGAGTTTAAACGTTGGGGATTTACATTTACAATAGTAGTCCCCACCATCACACGTCTTACATTTTCGTTGCTTGATAATCGGAATACAACAATGACATTTTTCACATATGGTTTTATGTTCGATTTGGTCACTGGTTGGGTTTTGACTCAGAACGTCATTGACATAAGCTTCAAATTTTGATATGTAATTTTTTTCAAATGCTTCAAAAACATCATTTGTAATTTTTCAATGATTTTCGTGACTAAAGACATCATCTCAATCTTCTTCACTTGCTTCGTGAATCACTTGATTAATAAACTGTTCTGCATTTGGGAACTCAAACATACTCCGTTTGATTTTCATTTCAGGTTTCTCCTTTCACATTGATTTTCATACTAACTAGTTTGGGTTACTACAAGTTATTCTAAGCAATCTAGTGCATCCAGGATTGCATAAAATAATAAGACATAGTTCATAAATAAAAGCATGATGAGATTCAGTTTTTTATTTTGGTCTCATTTCGCAAGCATCTTCTTGGTATCTCTATGTTTTCTTAATCATGGAAGGTCATCTTCTAAGGAAAGAAAATCACTGGGGACATAGTCTCTTTGATTCACAATTCATTGAATGTCGTCTCATTTTTCACATTCAAGTAAACCTAATTGGGTAGCTACCTTTTTAAAATTTTCTTTCTTTTTAATCTTGGCATCAGCTTGAATTTCATTGATTAAGCGACACAGATTTCTAAACGATGGTTTACTTGAAAAACGGAGGTCAAACATACGTAATCGAAAAAATACTGCACCATCAAGATCATTAAGATAGTTGATAGTCAACAATCTATTTTTACTAATTAAATAGAAATGGTAGGACAACGCATCATAAGCATTATAAATTTCTAACAATAAGCAATCAATCCGATACTGCACAAGATTAACTTCGGAAATGCTAGTAAATTCGTCGGTGTTCTTTTTACTAAGTTTATTAAATTGTTTTTCACTATAACAAATAATATCGTTGTAGAAGAAATCATATCATCCATCAATTCGATGAATGATACTAATAATTAGATAATTCATGTTGAGATTGAAAATATCTAGTTTAAATGGTTCTTTATCTGAAAAATACACACTGATCATCACTCAAATCACTTTGTGCTTATCAAGTTCTTGATGATTTCACTTTAAATTTTCAAGGCTATTGTACCGATAAGCTAAAAGCATTTTCCGAAATTCCAGGTCTTGATACATAAACCGAAATTCGTCAAATTGCTTGTTGAAAGTGTTTTTGTTTAAATCATTCAATAATTTACAAATATTACTGAAGTAATCATTAAATGAATCATAATTAAATTCATTGTTATCTTGTTTAAAAATATCCTTATGAAGATTCGCTTTAATTTTGTCAGAAATTATGTTTTTAAAGATGGATCTTTTTAATTTAATTCTTTCGATCATATTGCTTCCCTTCTTTTTTTCGTCGTGTTCTCGTTTTAAAAATGTTGGTTTGACTTCGTCCAAATTCTAATTGTTATTATATTTAAGAAAAAATTAATTTAACCAGTTTCTGTTTAGAATGTCATCTTTCTTGTCTCATGCTTGGGTTATAGAAATGAGGTTACCATCAACATTAAGTGAACATGATTCTTATTAAAAGACCAAGACAATCTTTGTTCCCTGAACCAACACAATACCTTATTCCAATCGCTCAAACGCATCTAAAATGGTATAGAAAAGTAAACAAATGTATACCAACAACAGAAAAATCCCGTCAATCTTTCTTATCTCATTCACTTCCGAATAAGGGTATGTTCCATCCACGATATTGATATAACAATGGGTCAACTTATTCCGAATGTTCCTAATCCATTTAAAGTAAGTAGATTGATCTAGTTTTCTGAGAAGTTTAATCCGTTGTTTGAGCTTGTCTTGATGATCTTGTTGAAGCTCTAATTTCATTTGAATTTCTTGGATTGTAGTTTGAAGATAAGTATAGCTATTTTGAATTCTTCGAATATCACTTAAAATCCCATCCGTTGCTAAGAAATTATCGACAATACTTTTGTTTAAGAAGATATTCTTAGTCATCAAATACAATTGGGATTTCAACATATCAATAGCATTATAGATATCTAATAACAGGGCATTTTCACCATAGTTCCGATGATAAATACTCGCTAACATGTCAGGAGCATTCTTTTTAATTTCTTCAGGAGTGGAAGTATGATATGTGATACATTCATTGTCATAGTCGCGAGCATAATCAATAGCATCAACAATTCAAATTTTTAACCGGGTTAAAATCCGTCAAATTAAGCAATTGATATTGTGTTTAAGTACCTTGGGATCAAACTTATATTCGGGTTGTTCACATTGACAATAACAGTTAAATCCATCATTGATCCCCACATTATAATTTTCATTTTCCACGTAGCGGTTACATTTTGTACATCAGGTTCGAATTTCTAATTGGTCTTTATATAAACTATGGTTTGAGGAGTTTTTGACATAATAGTCAAATTCATTCATGTTCAGCCCTTTGAGGTTGTCATAAAAATCAGTCATGATTTCAATATAATACGAATTGAGAAATTCAAATTCATTAATAACCAAAGCATCAGACAATACCCTTTTCATAAAGGCTTCGGAATCTAACCATTTGAATAGCTTCCGTTTGAGTTTCATTTTAACTTTCCTCCCTTTTAAATTACTTTGGGGTTTCTATTTCTCGTTTGTTTTTATCTTGTTTTATTCAAGACATCCGAGTGCAGCTAGCACTGCGAGAAATAAGAATGAAAAATTGGTTAACAGGATAAAGATGATTTTCAATTTCTTAAGGTAATCACAATTGGTGAGTCTGGTGTACTTATCCTGATTTTTGCTTAAAAAGGCATTGTCAAAATCTAAGGAAATGTA
>RCNI01002457.1_pt1 | contig 16534 bp, 12 predicted proteins | sample 2041151 | NCBI WGS metagenome assembly RCNI01 (sample SAMN09708214, study PRJNA481090) | feces metagenome | isolation source: feces | place: Antarctica: Albino Rookery | reverse complement strand
AAGTAATCAAAAAATATATGAAGGTGAAATAAAATTTGAAGGTAAGGTCATTTCTGATTTATCGGAAACAGAAATGCAAGCAATTCGAGGAAATGATATTTCTGTTATTTTCCAAGAACCTATGACTTCATTAAATCCAGTTTTTACAATTAACCGACAAATCAGTGAAGTATTAATGCTTCATCAAGGGTTAAGTAAAAAAGAGGCAGAACAACGTAGTATTGAAATGTTACGCCAAGTAAAAATTGCAAATCCAGAAACAGTTAATAACTCATATCCTTTCCAATTATCTGGTGGTATGCGTCAACGTGTTATGATTGCAATGGCGCTTGCATGTAAACCAAAATTATTAATTGCAGATGAACCTACAACTGCGTTAGATGTTACTATTCAAGCTCAAATCTTGAAATTAATGAATGATTTAAAAAAGGAAACAGGAACAGCAATTATGTTTATTACTCATGATTTAGGTGTAATTAACCAAATGGCTGATGATGTTGCAGTTATGTATTGTGGACAAGTTGTAGAAACTGCACCTGTAAATAATATTTTTATGGATAATACTTGTATTCATCCATATACAGAAGGGTTATTAACTTCAATTCCTCGTTTGAATACAGAACGATCACAAAAATTGGATGTAATTCCTGGATCTGTTCCACATCCTTTAGCATTACCAAAAGGATGTAAATTTGCACCTCGTTGTAAATATGCAACAGAGAAATGTAGAAACGAAGAACCTGAATTAAAAGAGGTTGGACCAAATCATTGTATCCGTTGTTTCTACCCTGTAGTACGTGGAGGTAACAAATAATGGAAAAGAAGAAATTAATTGAAATCAATAACTTACGACAATATTTCCCAGTTAAGAAAGAGTCTATCTTTCAAAAAGAGCAATTATTTGTCAAAGCAAATGATGGTATCACAATTACCATTCATGAAGGAGAAACTTATGGATTAGTTGGGGAATCTGGTTGTGGTAAGTCTACATTAGGTCGTGTTTTATTACAGTTATATGAACAAACACGTGGAGAAACAGTATATTTTGGACGTACAGTTTATGAATATCAACCTAAATACTATAAACGAGACTTAACTAATTTAGCAAAATTATTTGGAAATGCGAAAAAACTAAAAGATAAAGTAAATTTAGATGATCCTAATCATACATCAAGTGATGAATATGAAAGTGCAATAGATCATTTACAGCGTTTATGTGGTGGTTTATATTTTTCACCAAATCATTCTGAAGTATCTTCTATTTTATTAGAAGAATATAATGCAGGATGTAAAGTTGCAAATTTGAAAAAAGCAAATGCTAGCGAAAGCGAAATAAGTGCTGCAGAAGGTGCACATGACGAAATCATTAAAAAAATCGAAAAAATGAAAGATGCTTATCGTTCAGAAAAAGATTTTGATAAAGTGGATGCAAAATGGGAACATGGTATTGAACTTCCAAAATTAACAAATGAAGAAATGCGTGTTTTACGTGAAGATTTACAAATTATCTTCCAGGATCCATATTCATCATTAAATCCACGTTTAACTGTAGGACAAATTATTTCTGAACCATTAGTTGGACAAAATAAGTTCAAAAAGGGAAGCCAAGAATTAGAAGATTATATTATTGAAGTAATGAAAAAATGTGGATTAGAGGCATATTTTATTCATCGTTATCCACATCAATTCTCTGGTGGACAACGTCAACGTATTGGTATTGCACGTGCTTTAGCTTTAAATCCAAAATTTATTGTTTGTGATGAAGCTGTATCTGCTCTTGACGTATCTATTCAATCACAAGTTTTGAACTTGTTACAAGAACTTAAAGAAAAACAAAATTTAACTTATTTATTTATTTCTCATGATTTGAGTGTAGTTAAGTATATTTCTGATCGTATCGGAGTTATGTATTTAGGAAATATGGTAGAAAGTGCAAAATCTGAAGATATTTTCCGTAATCCATTACATCCATATACAGAAGCTTTATTAAATGCTATTCCTACAACGGATGTGAATAATAAAGAATTGCAAATTTTAGAGGGAGATATTCCTAGTCCGGTAAATCCTCCTAAAGGATGTAAATTCCATACACGTTGTAAATATGCAACAGATAAATGTAAGACAGAAAGACCACAATGGGTGGAAATTGAGCCAGAACATTTTGTTGCATGCCATTTAAGAGGTTTAACTAGTGAAAATAAATAAAAGCGACCTAAAAAAAAGATTAGATAAAGTTGATAAAGATAAGTTGAAAGATGTAAACTTAGAAAAAGGGGATACCCTTGCTATGATTATTGCAGCTTTTCTTACCTTTTTTCCACCAATTCTTATCATTTGTGGAATACTTTATTTTGTCGTATGGGTTATTTTCTTAAGATAAAAAGATGTCGAGTGACATCTTTTTTTGTGTATAGAAAATGCTGAAATTAAAATTATACTTGTGTGGATTCAACAATTGCATATGCAATCGCATATTCTTTTTCATGGGCGATAGAAATATGGATGACATAGTCATCTATTTTGCAATAGGGAGAACCATCTTCATGTTGTAAAATTTCAAAATCATAGATGGAACATTTAAATGCTTTATTACACGCTTTGTATAATGCTTCTTTTGCAGCAAATCTTCCAGCAATCCATTCTGCTTTGCGATGTGATGGTAATTGATTACAGTAGGCGAATTCGTTTTCAGTTAAAAACTGTATAGGTATATTTTTTGCTAAATATTTTGTAATGCGATCGATTTTTATAATATCACAGCCAACTCCAACAATCATAGTATTTCCTCTTTTCTTTTAAAACTATCTTTATGATATCATAGAAGGTTTCTGTTAAGAATATAAACTTAGTAAAAATTATTTGTAAGAATTTTTTAAGATAATTTAAGAAATTGTTTTAATGAAAAATGCTATAATTATAAAAGAAAATGAAGGTGATGTGTATGAAAAATATTATTGATATGTTACATAAGAATAATAATATATATTCTAAAAAACATATATTTAGAGAACCTAATAGAGATATTACGTATAGTGATTTTGTATTAGAATCAAAAGCGATTGGTACAACTATTTATTCTCACATAAATAGTATTCATGAACCTGTAGTTATTTTGATTGATAAAAGTATTGCTGCATTATCGTCGATGATAGGTACGTTATATAGTGGAAATTACTACACGATTTTAGATGTGAAAATGCCAGAAGATCGTATGAATTTAATATTAGATACATTAGAAACAAAACTATTGATTACAGATCAAAAACATTATAAGCTGGCAAGTGAATTAAAATTTAACGGAACTATTATCCAGTATGAAGATATTTGTCATAATCAAATTGATGAGAAGATTTTAGATAATATTTATCGTAAAATGATTGATACTGATCCTGCTTATATTTTATTTACATCAGGGTCAACAGGTATACCAAAAGGTACAGTTGTATCTCATCGTGGAGTTATTTCTTATGCAACATGGGTATGTGAAGCATTTAATATAACGGATCAAACTGTTTTTGGAAATCAAACACCATTTTATTTTAGTATGTCTGTATTAGATATTTTTGCAACAATGATGTCTGGGGCAACTTTATATATTTTACCGAAAATGTATTTTTCATTCCCAGCAAAATTATTGAATTGTCTTGTGGAAAACAAAATCAATACTATTTATTGGGTGCCTAGCGCACTAGGAATTGTTGCGAATTTAAAGGCATTGGATGCAATTCTACCTACAGATATTGAAAAAGTATTATTTGCTGGGGAAGTTATGCCGACAAAAATTCTAAATTATTGGCGTTCAAAATTACCAAATGCGATGTATGCAAATTTATATGGACCAACAGAAGTTACAGATATTTGTACATATTATGTAGTGAATCGTGAATTTAGTGATGATGAATCACTTCCAATTGGAAATGCATGTAATAACTGTGATGTTATTTTATTAAATGAGCATGATCAAGAGCCTGCGGTTGGAGAACCTGGGGAATTATGTGTTAGAGGTAGTTTTTTAGCAAATGGATATTATAAGCAAAAAGAAAAAACAGCGGAAGCATTTGTTCAAAATCCATTACAAAAAAATTATCCAGAGATTATTTATCGTACAGGAGATATCGTAAAATATAATTCTTACGGGGAATTAATGTATTTGTCGCGAAAAGATTTTCAAATCAAACATATGGGGTATCGTATTGAATTAGGGGAAATCGAAACTGCGATATTTGCGATTGATGGAGTGGATTCTTGTGCATGTATTTATGATGATGAACATCGTTGGATTGTATTATTCTATCAAGCAAAGGACTTAGATAATGAATCTATTCTTGCACAAGCTAAGAAAAAATTACCGAACTACATGATACCAAATAAAATGATGAAGATTAAGCGTATGCCACATAACGCAAATGGAAAAATTGATAGAAAAGCATTAAAAGCTTTATATAAGGAGGAAAATTAAATGGAAAAGTTAATTGAATTATTGGAAGGAATTAAATCTGGAGTTGATTTTCGTAATGAGAAAAAATTAGTTGAAGATGGATTATTAGATTCATTTGATATTGTCGAAATTATTGCTGCAATCGACGATGAATTCGATGTTGAAATCCCAGTTATGGAAGTACAACCAGAAGCTTTTAACGATGTAGAAAGCCTATATGCACTAATTGAACGATTATCTGAGGAGTAGTTCAGTTCTATGTCGTTGATTTCAATTCCCTTCATGTTTTTGGTACTATTTACTTGTTTGATTTATTATATTGTGCCAAAAGCATTTCGTTGGTGTATTTTATTAGTAGCAAATATTATATTTTATTTTGCTGCATCACATTCGTTAATTATATTTTTAATTGCGAGTATCATTAGCATTTATGTTGGTGGATTATTTCTTCAACAACAAACGGATTATCAAAAAAGTAAAATAAAGACTTTAGAAAAAGAGGAAAAAAAGGAATTTAAGAATAAAATAAAAAAACGTAAGAAATGGATTGTATTCTTTACGTTATGTGTTAATGTTGGTATTTTATTATATTTAAAATATTATGGATTTTTTGTTGGAAATATAAATGAATTATGTAAAGTATTGCATATTGATTTTTTAATCCCAATGAAAAAATTTATTCTTCCTTTAGGTATATCTTATTATACATTAATGGCAATTAGTTATATTGTTGATGTATATCGTGGAAAATATAAGGCGTGTAAAAATCTAGGAAAAGTTGCATTATACTTGTCCTTTTTTCCACAAATGACCGAAGGTCCTATTTCACGCTTTGATCAGTTATCAGATCAATTATATGATGGAAATCGTTTTGAGTTAAAAAATATAAAAACAGGATTGTATTTAATTCTTTGGGGATTATTTAAAAAACTTGTGATTGCAGATCGTGCTGCATTGTATGTAAATACTGTATTTGGTACTTCAAGTGGAGGCTTGACAGCCTTTTTAGCGATTGTTTTATATACATTCCAAATTTATGCAGAATTCAGTGGGGCAATGGATTTGGTTCGTGGTACAGGGTATTTGTTTGGTGTTTATATGGAACCAAACTTTACACAACCATTTTTTTCAAAGACAATAGCTGAGTTTTGGAGAAGATGGCATAGAACTTTAGGTACATGGTTAAAAGATTATGTATTCTATTCTGTTTCATTATCTTCTATGAATATGAATTTAAATCGTTCGGTAAAAAAACATATCAAAGGTTATTTTGGTAAATTTATTTTGAGTGCTTTTCCATTATTCTTTGTTTGGTTTTTTAATGGATTTTGGCATGGTGCAAGTTGGAAATATATCGTTTATGGATTATATTATTATTTTATTATGATGCTTGGACTATTATTACAACCATATTTTAATAAATTAAAAGAACAATGTCATATCCATAATGAATCAAAAGTATATACCATATTTTGTGTGTTACGTACTACTTTAGTAGTATTGGGAGGTATGTTGATTTTTAGATCACATTCGCTTACGGATGCATGGAGTATGTTGATTCGTGTCTTTACTGTTCATGATTTTGATATTCTTTTACATGGATTAACATCATTTGATTTCTTAATTTTAATACTTGGTTTTATTATGATGTTCATTGTATCTATATTAAAGGAACAAAAGAAAGATTTATATTCTATATTAGATGAAAAAAGTTTATGTATTCGATATATAGTGATTTTGGTAATTTTGTTTATGATTATTGTTTTAGGAATTTATGGAGAAGGTTACAATGCAAGCGATTTTATCTATGGTGAATTTTAGAAAGGAAGTGCTGATATGAAAAAAAGTATAACAAAATCTGTAATAGCATTTCTTGTATTTGTGTTTGTATTCTTTTACGGCCTACATTTCTTTTCTAAATTGATGATTCCAAAAGATGAGGCGACTGCTGAAATTGTTAGTGGATTATATCAACAAAAAAAGGATTCTATAGATGTTTTAGTACTTGGAGATAGTAGTACATATCGTAGTGTAAATCCAGCTATTCTTTGGGAAGATAATAAGATGACGAGTTATGTTATTGGAGCATCTTCTGCAAGAATATATTCATTATATTATTTATTAGAAGAAGCTTTAAAAACACAAAGACCTAAATTAGTTGTTTTAGAAGCAAATTGTTTATTTAATACTAGAGATTATACTTTAGGAAATAAACGTAAGATTATTGATAACATGAAGTTATCCATGAATAAGATAAAAATGATTCAAGATAATGTATTTCATTTAACAAAAAAAGAAATGTTGAGTACGTTGTTTCCAATATCTTTATATCATAATCGTTACAATGAATTAACAAAAGATGATGTCATGAAAACTATTTATGGTAATGATTCAGAATTTAATGGATTTATTATGAATAAAAAAGTAAAACCAGCAAAAAGCAACCCATATTATATGGAAAATACTTCAAAGAATCAGTTAGATGAGATTTCTAAAAAATATTTAGCTAAGATAGAAAATCTTTGCAAAGAAAAAAATATTCCAATGATGTATTTGAAAGTTCCTGGTATAAGAGAATGGGATAAAACAAAGAATGAATTGGTTTCTGCTTATGCACAAGAAAAGGGTATTCCGTATTATGATATGAATTTTAAGTTAAAAGATCCGATTGATTGGTCGAAGGATACGATTGATAAAGGAATTCATTTGAATGCTGATGGTGCTAGTAAAGTAACCCATGAATTAAGTGAATATGTCCGCGAACATTATAATATTCAAACGATAAAAAGTGATGAAGTTAATTCAACATTTGATACGATGTTAAAGAATTACTATGAAAAATTATATAGAAAGTAAAAAAAGTTATAAACATTTACTATTTAATTAGTGAATGTTTCAGCTTGTTGACAAACTACCTTATTTTGAAAACAAATAAAATCAATTTAGAAAAAGTGGTGGAAAGCTACTAAATTACAGATGATTTTAGGTTAAAAACACCTTGAAATCATCTTATTGAAATCATCTTATTTTATATCAAAGTGGGGACTAAAAAAGACCGAATGACAAAGTCTGCTCAACGAGCGACTTTGTCAACGGTCTGAGACCCCTTTCGGGGTCTAAAACCAACTCTTTGAGTTATTGAAATTTATTTATTTTATATTTTTAGTGAACTACCTAACTCTTTTATGCCAGATTGTTGGCAGATACTATTAAAATCTTGCATAGAAATTCCTGGCATCATTTCCAATATACGAATATAGGTTCTATCAGGATCTTGATAATAATTTAATTTATTATCAGATTTTTGAAATATTTTTTCTATTATACGTAAATTTAATTTTAATCCGACACAAATTGCCATTAATACGTCGGTACCCATATTGTTATATTTATCATTTTTAATTTTACCATGATAATTTTTATGGAGATTTGTATTTTCATAAAAAACTTCAGGATATTTCCAATTCCTATTTTCCATCAAAAACCACAAACATTGACAAAGAGAACACGTAGGATCTCCAAGTTTCTTCATCAACTCAATTTCTTCTTTTTCATCATATTGTAAAAGTTCCTCGCTAAAAGCTTCATATATTTCTTCAGGTTCATATTTAAAATTGGTTTGATATTTAGGATGGAATGTGAGCATTCTTCGGTCGATTGTATCTGTTGTTCTATATAAAACCGAATAACCAACGAAGTCTTTATTATAGTTAATATATTCTGTAAAACTATGTTCATGAATATTAAGCACACATTGTGCAAGATTCTTTTTCGCTTTAGGAGTTAATTTTAAACATCCATTATCAGAAATTATGTATTTAGGACTAGCTATAACAAAATAACCGTCCACAAATATAAATTTTCCATTATATACCCATTCTCGCAAAGATGAATTATTCGATAATAATTCATATGCTTCTACTGGGCTTATTTTAACGACTTCTTTATCAGTATTAATTTCTGCATAAACTGCACTATAATCTTTAAATTTTGAGATTGTATCTAATAGTCCGACTTCAATTAATCTATACTTAACAGATATTCTCGATACAATAAAAAACTTACTGAGTATTTCAATCAATTCATCACAAGATATTATGTTATTTCCTTTAGAATTTAATGTATCTATTATGTCTAAAGCTTTTTTCTTAAAAGAATTATATGGCATTAAAACTCTTGGAGCTAACCGGTGAGCTTGCCACTCCAACCACTTAACTTCATTAGCTTTAGTCTTTTTCCCTTCAGGTGGTTCAAAAAAAGCTTCTGATTGACGACACATAATAGGGGAAAGTTCTTCAGCATCTTCAAAGTTTTTTAAAGATAAAATCTCGAAATATGATTTATCTTTTTCCCAATGCAAAACCTCGTGAATTAATGTGTTCCTTCTTGCACCTTCACCATACACAGCTTCGGAATTAGGATCTATTAATATTGTACCAGCTGGAAAGAAAGTGGATAATGAATCATTAGAGTCAGTATTGTAAATATCAACATATCCGTCAAGCAACAGACAACACCCAAATATATCTAGATTTTTGGATAATTTAGCTTCTATTACGGTAAGATTAGCGTTTTTTAAAATATCATCAACAGGTAGAGGCATTGGCTTAATTAATGCCTCTTTGCAAAATTTAGTTAAAAATTTTGTTGCATAGTCATCAAGACGATTTTTTCCTAATATTAATGCTCCTGTTTTTTTATTTATATCATAAATATCGCTCGAAGTTAGTCTCTTTGCCATCTTGATTTTATTCTCCTTTTTCTAAATAATCTAAAGGCATTGATGATAATATCTTTTTTGACTCTTTCCACATAGGACAATATTCTTCAACTAATGCATGAAATCTATGAGTATGATTTCTTTCTAAAAGATGTACCATTTCATGTGTTAATACATATTCCAAACATTCTAATGGTTTTTTTACAAGCTGAAGATTTATCCATATCCTACGTTTCTCAATATTACAAGTACCCCATCGGGTTTTCATATTTTTTATACGATATTCATCAGCGTGGACACACATCTTACTTTCACACTGATTTATCATTATTTGTAAAACTCTTTTTAATTCGCAACGATACCATTCGTTAAATTTCTTCTCTTTATATTCAGTATTACAGCCTTTTGGTACAGTCATTATGATTTTCGTTGGCGTTTTTTCAATTTTACACTTTACTTTGTCGCTGTATACAACTTGAAGTCGATAAGGTTTTCCCCATAAATAGTGAGATTCGCCAGATATATATTCTCTTTTTGTTTGTCTTACCTGATCAATCATTCTATTGCGTACCCTAGTAATTTCCGGTATTTTTTTAAGAACAAATAGTCTTATTTCCTCATCGGCCACTTCCACTGGCACGCTTACAGTAATATTTCCTTCAGGTGGTATAACACGAATATAAAAATTTTTCAAATTTGATTTTTTAGTAATTTCAATTGGTATACCTCCAATTATTTCTTGTTTACGCATCATATTCTTCCAATCTTTGAACAATATCAAAAATGTTATTAGTTTCTTCAGTCGCTGTTTCTTGAGTATATTTATGCGATAACAATTTTTCATAAATAGCTCGTCTTATATGTTGCTGTTTTTGAAAGTTTCTCTTCCATTCAGGTTGAATAGAAATGCGAATAGCATTATCAACATCAATTGTTAAATCGATATTTTCGCTAAAATAATCATATAAAGAACGTTTTGCTTCACTATCTTTGATTTGTTCAGGATAATTGCTATTTGTTTCTGGATGAAGAATTGCCTCAGCTAATTCAACAACTTGACGAAGATATTCTTCATAACTTAATGCCTCTATTTTACGTTGCATTATTATTTTCTTTAACATTTCAGATAACTTACCATAATACACACTATTAGAGCTCATTTTTTTAACAATTTCATGCTGTAAATTGTTTTCTATAGTTTCAGCTTTTGCATCGTTATTACCAGGAATATCTTTTACTAAATCTGATGGTGTTGTTGTCTTTCCTTGTAATAATAATTCTACAAGGGACATATTTCCTAACTCACTGACAATTTTAGTATCTTCTGCTCGAATATATGTATCTAAAATATATCTCATATCTGCTTCATAAGGCTTTAAATCTATATAATCGCAACTTGCCAATTTAATCATTTCTTTAATCTTATTATATCCAGAAATGTTTGTTCGTAGTTCATTTACGTCTTTTTCAAGGTATCCATAATCTGAAACGAGTTTGTCACAGCAATTGGAAAAGGATCTGGATAATGATGCTGTTAAAGAATATAATGTGTCTCTTCTTGCAGTTTTTTCATCATCATCACTGTCATCTCCGCAAAAATAATCAATATAATCAGTATCGGCCTGTGGATAATCTACATTTTCTAATAATGATTCTAAAGAGGCAAGAGTACCCTCTAATTCTGATTTTGCTTCATCATATCTATTTTTTATTAGTCCATCAACATCCTCTTTGTCAAACTGATCAAATGCTTCAGAAGTATAATCTGAAACAGCCAACTGAACATTTCGGAACAAATCCATATAGTCAACGATATATCCATAGTCTTTATCGTCGCCATCAGGTCTATTTACACGACATATTGCTTGGAATAAATCGTGGTCACGCATCGATTTATCAATATAAAGATAGGTTGCACTTGGAACATCAAATCCCGTCAGTAGTTTATCTACAACGATGAGAAGTTTCATTTGAGCAGGTGATTCTTTAAATTGTTGTTTAACATCCTTTTCGAATTCTGATATTTTTTTCTCACCAAGCATTCGTTCGTAAATTGATTTTTTATATTCTTCTTCACTTTCTTGAGTAGGATCAGATGTGGCTGTTCTTACACTTTGAGTTGTTGGTTCGTAAGAGGTAACAATAGCACATTTAGTAAAGTCCATACTCATAAAAATTTCCCAATATTTACAAGCTTCATAAATACTTCCTGCGACAAGCATAGCAGTACCTCTATCATCTTTGAGTCTAGGCTTCAAGCTCATATCAAAGACAATGTCAGAAGCGATCTTTTCTAAACGTTGTTTAGAACTATATAATCTATTAATTGATGTCCAGCTTTGTTTTAATTGGATTTTTGCACGATCAGTTAATCCCTGAGTTTTTTGATCAAACCACAAATCAATTTTTTCCTGACTTGATAAATCTTGATCAACATCCCTAGACTCATATCTCAAATCTAATACAACACCATCTGAAACACCTTCATCAAATTTATATGTATGTATATAAGTTCCAAATATTTCTATACTCGTTTGTTTGTCAGACTTAAGCAAAGGTGTACCAGTAAAACCGATAAGTATGGCATCTGGCATTAGAATTTTAATTGCTTCATGAAGCTTACCAGAATTTGTTCGATGACATTCATCTATAAAAGCTATAATATTTCCTTTTGCTTTAAAATCTTTCGGCAAATCTTTTAGTAGTTCTTTTCTATATTGATCTATATCAGCCTGTTTCCCGGCGTTATGCCCATACTTATGAATCAATGAGCATATTATAGAATCATCATTTTTATCTAAAATATTTCTAAGATCTGCACAACTTTTCGCTCTTTTTATTTTTTTATCAACATCGACGAATAAACTTTCAATTTGATCGTCTAATTCATCTCTGTCTGTAATTATTACAACTCTGCTATCTGATATATTTTCAATAATCCATTGTGTCAGCCACACCATTAATAATGACTTACCAGAGCCTTGTGTATTCCATATTATACCGCCTTCACCTTTGAGAATTCTTTGTCTAGCAGCGATGTTAGCATAATACTGATTATGACGAGCAACTTTTTTTCTTCCAGCATCAAAAATGATAAAGTCATGAATTAATGATAAAAATCGCTCTTTTTGACACATAGAAATAATTCCATCTCGCAGACGATTTTTTTCTTTGATTTGTAACACTTTAATTTTTCCGGATAATTTATCAGTTGCTTTTTTATCTTCTTTCCATTTTAAGTAATATTTCTCTGGCGTATTAATAGTTCCATAAAGCAGTCCTTCAGATTCATTTCCTGCAAATAACAATTGAGTTGTACTGAAAAAATTAAGAATATTTTCCTTTTTTTGATTTGTTAAAAGCTGCCTAATTCCTTTTCCTGAACTAACATACGAACTCTTTAATTCAAACATTCCCAAAGCAATACCATTAACATATAGTACTATATCCGGGCGTTTTCTTGTAATGCCATCGTAACGAAGTACAGATACTTCTTCTGCAACATAAAAATCATTTTGTTCTATATTATTCCAATCAATATAGTGCACTGTTTTACGTTGACCATCTATATCTTTTGCTCCTTGTAAACCATAACGCAATAGGGAATATATAGCGTGGTTGATGGTGTATAAGTTATCTGCTTGGTTATTAGTTTTTGTAGTGAGTTCAGTTATAGCTTTAGATATACGTTCATTATCATATCCACGTTTTCTCAGATTTTCCTTTAACAATTTTTCTTTAACTGGACCATTGTCTGTATCTTCAAGATTACCAAGATAAGTATAATTCAAATCATCAACTAACCAATGTAACACACGATTTTGTAATTTCTTTTCTGCATCTACAGTTGCCATAATAAGCCTCCTATAGTTTTAAGCGTATGCGACCTGTAAGTAAGTCGTCCATTGCGCCTTCTCTAATCTTTTCCATTTTATCCTTTTCTTCCTCTAATGCTAGAATTTCTTCATCCATTGACGTTAGAATAGAAGAAATTGCTGCCTGCTCATTTGTATCTGTTGGTATGAAAAATTCGAACTTTTTAAGATCTTTTTGATAAAGATGTTTTATTGTAGAACCAGCAGAAAGTGTATCAATAAATTCTTTAAATATCGAAGAAGAAAGTATTCTATAAAGAAAAACTGGTAGTAACTGTTTATTAGTTCTAAAAACAAAAACGCCACTATTTAATGTTGCTGGTTTATCGAGTTTAGGTACAAGTGCCACTTTTCCAATAGTTCCGTCTTTTGTGACTAAAACATCATTTCTTTTAACTTGAATATTTGCATCCATATCATAACGTTCTTGTGATACATAAGATATATTTTCAAACGATACTGTTCCGTTTTGGAAATCCGTACCACCAATAAGATAACTATATCCATTCTTTAAATATTCATGTTTTTTTAATCCTTGCCATCCTATCCTAGCTTTAGGAGTAATAACTTCATTAAAAGAAACCAATTTCCACTTTTCGTTGAAATTATCAACTCTTGTTGTTCCACTTATTAAGTCTTCTAATGCTCCATCACGTATGGCTTTCTTTTTTTCTATTAATTCGGTAATATCTGAGATATAAACATTAAAGTCATCTAGTACTTTAACTATTTTCTTCTGTTCAGGAATATCTGGATGTGGAAATGCCATCTCAGCTATCATAGCTCTTCTTACAGAGTCTACGGAAGATTTTGCTGTATATTTTTCTACTTCCTTGATGAAATGTTTAGAAAAATAATAATAAAAATATTTTCCATCTACTCCTTTAAAATTATTCATAATATATACACGTTGATGTGCAGAAAACTCTCCATTAACATAATGAAAAACTTTGCCAGTACCAACTCCATCACCTGCGGTTAACACAGCTTCACAATTATAGTCTGCAACGTCAATACGTTCAACTATAGGGGATCTTACAAAAAAAGGATATTTACCTGTTTTTTTGTTATCTTGAGTATCTCTACACCCAGTGGAAATATTGGCAACAGAAGATACATTTTCAATTTCCCAATCAATCGGATAAACTACCATTTGTATCCCATCCTTTCCAAAGCAATTTTAACTGCTTCTCTAGATTTTGTTGTCTTATCTTCAATTTCACTAAGAGTGTGCTCATAACGTTTTGCGATAAGAATTACTTGTTCAGAAAGAGAATTCAATACCTGTTCAATTTCATTATAAATGTCTGACGAAAGTTTAGACATCCATTTTAAATCGAAAAGTAGATGTTTTATTTCTTCTTCAGTTAATTCTGTATATTTTGAAACAAGTTTGTCATCTAATTCTTTTCGTGCATCTTTATAAGTCTTATTTAATGCATCCATTGCTGATAATTTATCCGAATAATTTACTAAGATATTATATTCATCTTGATATATATCAGGTACAGAAGCACTTTCTGATGCGATTTTTAAAGCAGATTTTAATTTTGCTTTGCCAAATGTACCATTTTTATTACGAATATTGAATTTACTTAATTCCGGCATTTCTAGAAGCAATGTTTCCATTTTTTCTGTTTCGCCTTCTTCAAAAAGTTCTATAAGTTTTAGCATTGCATCCAAAACTAAAGATGTTTTTTTAGCTTCAAGTTCTTTGATACGCTTATTGAGATTTGCTTTTGGAATACCGTCACCTTTTTCATTAAGCACATCTTTAAGAAGGCCTTCATCTCCTGATTCTTCCTCCCTCATATCATCTAAATCGGCATCTATCGTTGAACTTTGTTCAGCCAAATCATTTAATGCTTTTATGTCTTCTTCAAAATAAACTGATTCTATTATTTCTTTAGGGATTAAAGCTCCTTCAAATGATTTAATCTTAGTGGTGTCATCTACAGTTATTGTTTCTCCACTTTCGTCTTTCTTTTTCTTTTGAGCATACTCATAATCTATTTCGCGTGCTACAGTATAGCCATTAGTTTTGATAGCATATACATCATCTTGAAGTTTTGTATTCCAGTAGTTTAATAAGCAATCATACACATCGTAATTATCTAATAATTTAGCAGGCTCATATGCTTTAAGTAAAAGTTCCGCAATAGTACGTATAAAAACTTTCGGATCAGTTGTAGAGTCAATATTAAGCATTATATCTTTTACGTCATTTTTCCATTGTTCAAATATATCAACTATTTCGTGATTTTTTTCCGCAATGATGTTTTTGTCTCCGCTAATTATCTCCTCAATTTTATTAGAAGCTAAGGATAAGGAGTGCACATTATGAGTTTGATCAGTTCGAGTAAAAATCTGATGTTTTAATGTCGGAGATATTTCCCATAATTTTTTAAGAGAATCGACATCTTGTTCAGGGATGCCTCCTTTTAAATGAGCCGCAATATTTTGTGGCAATGTATCATCAATCTTTTGAATATATCTTGGCACATTCAAATTACCTGCGTTAAGTTCTTGAATATCAGTATATTTGACAAAGCAAGAGTAACCTTTAATTATGTCTTGATTTGTATAAGTTTGCACTATCTTTTCAATATCTTGTTCACGCAATCTATTTTTATTACCATCTTTTTTATATCCAATAATTGTACGTAAATTTACATTATGAATACTTCTAAATATATTAATATCTACATTAGGATAAATCTTACGATATTCATTAATTAACTGTTTGATTTCAAAGCGTTTCGATCCACCTCCAATTTCATCAATTGTTTTAGTTAATCGACACGCACATTGTAAAAATTTTAATTGATGATAATCTCTCCAACGTATAATATCCTTTTCTTTAATCAAATACATCGGTCTAATTAATTCCATATTTTCATAATTTTCACTATGTAACTTAGGCATCATTGTTTTAAATTCGGAACCATAAAACATACTCATTAATATGGTTTCAATCACATCATCAAAGTGATGTCCTAAAGCAATTTTATTACATCCAAGCTCCTTAGCATAGCGATATAAATAGCCTCTTCTCATTCTTGCACAAAGATAACATGGATTTTCTTCAATATTATCTACAACCTCAAATATATTAGAATCTACAATATGAATGGGAATATTTAATTTTGTTGCATTATCTTTAATCATTTGTAAATTTTGAGATGCATATCCTGGATCCATCACCATAAATTCTACTTCAAAATTGTTTCTACCATGTCTTTTTAATTCTTGAAAACACTTTGCCATCAACATAGAGTCTTTTCCACCAGAAATACATACGGCAATTCGATCTCCATCGCATATTAACTGATATTCATTAATAGCTTTAACAAAAGGTCTCCAAATTTCTTTTCGATATTGCTTAATAATACTTCTTTCTACTTCTTGATAAAATTCCATGATACCCCTCCACTAACTAATGTTTTTATATAAATGTATTTTACCTGAGTCATTTAAATTTTTAATAATAATTATCGTAAT
>RCNI01000954.1_pt1 | contig 16539 bp, 14 predicted proteins | sample 2041151 | NCBI WGS metagenome assembly RCNI01 (sample SAMN09708214, study PRJNA481090) | feces metagenome | isolation source: feces | place: Antarctica: Albino Rookery | reverse complement strand
GAAGATAAAATAAGGGATAAATCTTCTTATAATATATACAATAAAAGCTAATTTTTAAAGGGAAAGATAAGGGCACTCTGAAATATTTTAGTAATATAAAGGAGGAACTTATCAATATGAAAACTAAATTAAATGGCCCTCTTTTTATTGCTCCTCGTGATGAAAACGGAAATCGAATGATTTGGGACGAAAAAAAGAGAGAATATGTAAAAGATGAAGTTATTTATGCGAAACCTCTGTTTTTCGCACCAATTGACAAGGCGGGTAATAAGATGATTTGGGATGATACTCGTCGTGTATATATCAGTAATGTTACAGGACAGGTGTATTCTACGGTTCTTAATAAATTTGTGGAGGAGGAAAAAGAGATGAGTACTGAGGAAATTTTGGAGTCTCGTTCATTGAGAGACGAAAATATCGATGATAACGATGTTGTATTTAACGACAATATTGATATGGATGATTTTGTAGGAATTGAAGACCTTGAAAATGAAGGATTCCCTATCGTTGAAATTGACAATGATTACGATGATGATGATTACAATATTAACCTTGCTGCAGAACGCTTTAACGTCCTTTCAGGCATACTGATTGAAGAAGATTATCTGAGGAAAGTCTGGGGATATCATTTCTAATTAAGAATATTTTGTCTATGTAAATAAAAAAGCACCCTCAACTTGTAAAAGTTGGGGGTTTTCTTTATGTATTAATAAGATATATATTATTAAATCCTTCTTCTTTTTCTGGGAGCTCTATCAGGTCCAGAAACAATTTTGCTTCCGTTTCTGTAAAAGAAGGGTCTCTTAGCTGCATTCTTTTGAAATATTCATCAGCAGAAGGCTTCATAACATAAATATCAATGGGGATATCTGTTACTTGTTTAATCGCCTTAATATACATTGATCTTCTCTTTTGTTTTAACAATGTATGTTCGAGAACTACGTTATCTCCTTTTTTAAGAGCTTCAACAAGCGCATCTCTTGTCATTTCATAACTTTTCATAATACTTTCAAATGTTGGTAATGTGTGTTCCTGGAAATCATAAAGATCGATAACTTTATATGAAGGAAAATTTTCTTTTATAAATGTACTTTTGCCTGAACAAGGTGGTCCCATTATAATTTTTATATCCATTTACTTTACTCCTGTCCAATCAATATCTTTTGCATGCTGAAACGTATTTCTAGTAATAAAAGAATCTAATCTTGGATGAGGAGCTTCTAAGATTTGTTCAGGTTTGAGAAATTGTCCTACTTCATTCTTAGCATTATTACCCCAAAGCATCCATTTGATATTTTTTTCAGCTAAATAAGTAATTAGCATTTTTCGAAAATCATCCCAGATCTTTTTATGAGATCCTACGTTGTTTGCTTCTACTGTAAGAGTCGAATTAAGAAATAAAACTCCTTGTTTTTCCATCTTATCGAACCATTCACCTGGATTTGCAATATTAAAAAGACCATCATCAATAGCAAATCTAATTTCCTGCAAACTTTTCTCATTTCCTGTTTCGTTAAAATAGATGGCTTTCAAAATGTTTCTAAGAGAAGACTGCTTGATTTTATAATTCCAGTCCTTATCAATGATTTCTGAAACTTCAAAACTTCTTCCAGTAGCCTGAGGGCAATCATTTACATAATCATAAGAAGGATAAGGTTCCATTCCCATAATAATATATCGAATTTTATTCAAGTCCGAATTTAAAAATCTCAGGATATTTTCTTTTTCAGGATAAAAAGTCTGTCCCTTAATTTTTTCTTCAATTTTTTCTAATTCCTGAATAACTTCTGGTGTTAAAAATTCATTCCAGGAGCTATGCCATGTTTCTTGGAACATAATCTACCATCCTTTCTTCTTTTCTTATCTTATATATTACACGAAAAACTCATTTTTGTCTATATATTATTTGAAAACATTTTTAGTTTCATTTATCAAATATTTTACTTCTGAAAGAAAATCATCAAAGAAATGCTGTTTATGTAAGTTATAAAAAATCATTCCCATAGGAACAGATAAAATCAATCCCATAATTCCCCATCCAAGATAACCAATATACATGATAATCAAAGAAGGGAAAGCGCCAATACCAACTTGGTCAGCAACAACTTTTGGATTTAAACTTTGTCTTACAAATGTAACTATCAAATATAAAATCAATAAGCTTACAGCAAACTTAATATTTCCAGAAATTAAACAATAAATTGTCCAGGGAATAAGAATTGCTCCTGATCCAAAAACAGGAAGAAAATCAATAAAAGCTGTAAAAATTGTAAGAGGAATAACCACTGATACAGGAACTCCTATAATAAAGAAACCTATACATAAAACAACTGCAATAATTGATGTTAATTTTATTTGTGAAATAATATAAGCATTTACAAGTTTTTTGCTTTCTTGAAGAATAATTCCTCCTTTTTTTCTTATCTCTTCATTTGAGTTATTTAGAATAAATCTCGAAAGTTTCTTTCTATCTGCAATAAGGAAATAAGAAGCAAGAATAGTAACAATCAGTTTAAAGAAAATATCTGGAATAGCTGTAATAATTGAGCTAGTTTCTGAACCAATCTTTTCAACTAAGGCTTTAATAAGTGTTGAAAGATTTGCTGTTATTGTATCCAGTACAGCCTCAAAATTCAATCCAAAAGGTAAGTCTATTGTTTTTAAACTGTCCAGGAATTTAAGACAGAAATCAATTGCCGTAGGAATATTATGATAAATCAGAAGTACGATATATGAACAAAGAAAAACAATTAAAGCTAAAATACTTCCAGTTAAAAAGAAAGAAGCATATTTAGGTTTTATCTTAAATTTTTTATCGAAGCCATCAATAATCGGACTTACTGTTAGGGCTAGAACATAAGCAACAACAAATGGCCAGAATAAACTAATTCCCTTTATTAAAAGAACGACTGTTCCAATAACAAATCCGATAGTAAGCAATATTTTAAATAAGCTTTGAAAATATTTTTTATCCATTTAGATTCTCCTTTTATAAATTCTCCAATTAATTATATAACATACCTTATTAAGAATCAATAAAAATTTATTGACTTTATAGCACATATATGCTATAATAAGATTATATTAATGAAGAAAAAGGAGAAGTTGGAACATTATGAGTATTATTCGGAACAATACATCTATTATTCGGAACAATGTAATCAGTAAAGTTCGGAATAATATTAAAAAATATAATATGATTCAGGAGGGAGATGTTGTATGTATTGGTCTCTCTGGTGGTGCAGACTCTATGACTCTTCTTACTATTTTGAATGAATTAAAAGATGAGTTTCATTTCACTATTGTTGCTGCTCATGTTAATCATGGCATTCGAGAAGAAGCAGGAAATGATGCCAATTTTTGTAGAAAAATTTGTAGGAATATGAATATTCCTTATTATGAAAAATGTGTAAAAGTAAAAGAGCTTGCAAAAGAAATGAAGATGAGCGAAGAGGAAGCAGGTAGAGAAATTCGTTATTCTTTCTTTAGAGAATTAGGAACAAAGATTGCAACAGCTCACAACAAGAATGATAATGTTGAAACTCTCTTCATGAGATTGGTTCGAGGAACAGGTCTTGCAGGCCTTACAGGTATCAGTTATGTTAATGGAAACATTATTCGACCTTTGCTTTCTGTTTCCAGAGAAGAGATTGAAAGCTTTGTCGAGGATCAGGAAATTTCTTATGTAACTGATAAGACAAACTTTCAGGATGTCTACACCAGAAATAAAATCAGATTAAAGATTATTCCTTATTTAAAAGAAAATTTAAATGCAAACCTTATTAATACAGTAGGAGATAACATTCAACAATTTACAGAAGACGAAGATTGCCTTTTTTCTATGGCGTCCGAATTTGTTAAGAAATTAAATGTTTCTACTTCTGCTGTTATCAGTATTTCTGAATTTTCCAAGCAACATAAGGCTATTCAAAATCGAATTATTATTCAGATTTTGTCTAAAATTAAAAACCAGAAAGCAAATGTGGCAAGCAGAAAAAACGTTGAAGACATCCTTTCATTGATGGAAAAGCCTTCAGGAAAGAAAATTATTTTAGGAAATATTGTTTGTTACCGAGATAATAAAGATCTTCATATTGAGAGAAAAGTTGAAATTGAACCTATTAAAATTCAGGTTGAAAGGGTTAAGACAGAACAACCTATCAGTAACAATGGGTTTGTTTGTTACATTCCTGATTATTATGATTTTTCAAAGTTTAAGCTTAGAGAGCGAAAAGCAGGAGATGTTGTTCGTATTGATGACACAAAGCATAAAAGACTTACAGATTTTCTATCTGATAAGAAAGTGCCTATTACTGAAAGAGAACATATTCAAGTTCTTGCTTATGAAAATGAGGTTTTTATGATTCCTAAGTATTTTGGCACAAGATTTGAAAAAAGAACAGGAACTTTTACAAAAATTGAAGTAAAATAAAAAACAGCTCAGAATTTTCTGAGCTGCTTTTTTATGTTTTATTTGATTTACTTCCATTGCATTTTGAGCACAAAACCTGCAGATTAGAAGGGACAGTCTTTCCTCCTTTTGAAACGGGAATGATGTGATCTATATGCAAACCAACTTCATCAGGCATATACTTTCCGCAATATTGACAAGTATAATTATCTCTTATCATAATTTGTTTTCTCAAATCTGGGGTCATCAGCTTTCTCTGATTTACCGCATTATATTTACTAAGTGTAGTTTCGTGATTGATAGCTCGTAATTGAATTTCTCTTTGTTCTAGCCATTGATAGTCATAACTCAATTTTTGAATATTTTGCATTTCTGCATAAGATTCTTTCACGTAATTTACTTGTTTGTATCGAGTTTGTTTTCTGTTTAATGAAAAAACAAAAGCATGAGCATCATCTAAAGCTCTTTCGTACTGCTTTCTTCTCCATTTTTTTATCTTGCTTTTATTTATTTTTTGTTCAGATTTTATTTTCCACTCGTTTATTAAATTTTGGTGATTTGAGATTTCGTAAAAATAACCATTATTTAAGAATTCGTCTATTTGATCTTCCATTGCAGGAAGTTTCTTTCCTGAAACATCAAAATCTTTATAGTAATACGGATACTTGAAAGGATTATCAAAAGTAGAAATAAGAATAAAACTAAGAACAATTATTAGTAAAAGTATAACTATTATTTGTAGAATAGTCATAAATAGCCCTCCTTAAAATTCATTAGAAGAATCTTCTTCTGATATAAACTCTCTTGAAGCAACTCGGGTTTTTCTTCTTGATTCCTCAACAGCTTCTGAAAGTAATTCTTTTAGATTCTCAGAATTTTTAATGTTTTTAATATCAAAATCTCCCAGGGTTTTATCAGCAGAAGCACAATGAATAGTTCCAATTCCGAAAATTCTTTGAATCAGAGATCTTGTCAAGGAAATATCAAGAATTCGATACAGTCGAACCTCATCCTGTTTTTTATTCAAAAAGCCTGAATTAACCAGGAGTTTTTCTGATGTTAAATCATAAGTTGTAAATGTCCAGGGTAATCCACACCATAAACGTTTTTTTTCATTGAAAATATATTCTTTATCCATAAAAACACTCTCCTTCATTTAATTTATTTAATTATATCACAATTTACATTTTTTTCAGATATAACATAGAAAATAAATTATCTGTAAGCTATAATAAATGTAGTAGCCTTTTATTTTTAGAGAAAAATAAAAACTAAAAGAAAGGAGCTGCAATTTATTTTGCAGAAATAAAATGTTTAAGAAATATGATTTTATCGCAATAGATTGTGAAAAAGCTAGTAATGAGCCTACTTCTTTATGTTCAATAGGTATTGCTTGTTTTAAAAACGGAAAAATAAAAGACACAAAAGAATACATTATAAGACCCTATCCTTTTGAATTTTATCAAGGAGCAATCATTAATAATTGCTATCATGAAGTTCCTATTGATATTTATGAAAATGCCCCAACAATTAATAAAGTTTGGCCTAAAATCAATAAATTTTTTAAGAAAAATTTACTGGTTGGTCACGGAATTAATGGGGATTTACAAGCAATTCAAATCGCTTTAAAACACTATGGTATAAATTATACTCCTCCTGCTCAAGATGAATGTATATGCACTAATATTGCATCAATATACACTTATCCTGAGTATGAGTCTCATAAATTAAAATCATTATGTGACAAATTAAATATTGGAGTAAATCCTCACCATGCATTAAGTGATGCTAAAGCTGCAGGTTTTCTACTCTTAGATATGATGAATGTAGCAGATTGTAAAACTGCTTCTGAATTTATAGATATTTGTGCTGAATATAATCAAATCATTACGACTAAATACACCGAAAAGAACATTGAAAAATACAGAGCAAAAATCCAAGAGATTTTTAATTATTCTGAATCTGATTTAAAATTATCATATTTAAAGAAAGAAAATCTTGTTAATAATATTGTTAATTTTTATAAAAAAGAAACTTTTCATGAATTGCCAAAGATAAAAATTATAAATTGTATCAGTCCTATTATTGAAATTTACAGTAGTGCAGAATATAATAAATATAGCGATGAGTTGATAAAGTTAACACCTTTTACAAAAGATGATTTTCTTTATCTTAAAACAAATCAAGATGAATATACTTTATTTTTTGGGCTTATGACTGATCGCTGTAATTTAATTCTTAATTTATTCCTATTTTTATCTAAAATTACGATAGATGAACCGAAGAAAAATTATCTAGGAATGGCTTATAAAAGAATTCTAGAATACCGAGAAGCATTAAGATTATGGTATTTTTATCTGTTAGAAGAAGAAGATATTGATGAAATTGATATTTATAAATATATTAAATTTTCATACTTTACGGAGTTTGAATACTTTAAGAGCTTTGAATTTGATAATCAATACAATATCATGCTAAACGATCCTGGAAATGCTGAGACTATTTTCCATGAGATGTTAAAACCTATAAGTAAAACATTGGGTATTTACTTAGCTCTGATGGATTGTTTTTCTTCTGAAACTGAAAACTTAGAGCTTCCGAATTATTTTAATGGAACCTTTAATCTTTTTGATTCCTTGGTTGAAATTTTTGAATTAGACTCAAAAAATTCTTTTGCAGATTTTTCTTACTTAATAGATGATTGGTTTGATAATAACATTCGTAATATTGCATGAAAAAAGAGACGGCTAAATTTTAGCTGTCTCTTATTTTTGTTTCTACCTCTTTTAAAAACTCAGGAGTTATTAATCGTGTTGAATAAATAGAATCATTGATTTCATTCAGTATTCCCACTCGTAAATAGAAATTGAATAAAGGAATGTCATTTTTATCTTTTACATTAAAAGCTATAAAATTATGGTTAATCCTATCAGAAACACTCATACTCACATACTCATCAAGATTAGACTCAATATCATTGATATGTTTTTCTGCAAAATTATACATTTGTTCAAGCTCTTTTGTTGTTTGAATATGAGCCATTAAAGATGGAGCAAAGTGATAAAACTCATATTGATAACAATTAAGTTTGTTTTTATTGTATTCCAGAAACTTAGCTGCTGCTTCTCTGGTTAAATACTTCTTATTTATGTAAGGAGGAATATTTGAATGTAAGAATTCTATTCCTGGACCATTGTTTCTTGTTTTCTTTTTTACAAAAAATAATTCTTTCCATTCTGGTTCATTTGTTATAATATTCAAATCTTCCTTTTCTTTATTATATTTCTTGTCTGTATTGTATTCTGGATGATATTTCTGAATCAATAACGTTTCCATTAACTCTGAATTATATTTAGTATGGACATCTGCATAGAAAATTCTGAATACCTGAGAATAACATTCATCTGGTAGATGATGATCAGGACCAAAGTGTTGTCTCATTCGTTGTTTTAAATTATTAGTTTTTCCTATATAAATTATCTTATTTTCGTAATTTAAGAATTTATAGATATAACTAGCCATAATTTCACTTCCTTTCTGCGTATTGTACATTTTATATTATAACACATATAGGCTATAAAATCAATAAAAAAGAGTGTCTTCCAAAAAGAAGGGCACTACTTACCAAAGGTTTAGAGGGAGGCGATTTTCACTATCAGATTTATTTTTTTGCAACCAAACGTTAGCTAAAAATAAAGAAAAAAGCTTTTAAATTGATTTTAAATACCTTTTATGAGTAGATATCTGTTTTTCTTAATTAAAATCAATTCTACTTATTTTTAGTAAAATATATGCATTATATACGTTATAAATATTTCCAATATATTTATTTTGTAGGTATGTTATGGGTATATAAATTAGAGTAAAAATAAATACCAGCAAAAGCTGGTATTATATTTCAATATTTCGAACCTTAAAGTTTCCACAGAAATCATCAAGATAATAGGTTTCAAAATAAAATGAGTTTTCTGATTCTGATATAAAATTCATACTATATTCTGGAATTTCAAAGAAATCGTCTTCTATTAAGAATTCAGATAGTTTATTTAGAACTTTCAGATATGCCTCTTTGTCGTCATTTTTAAGAATGAATTGACCTGACATTTCAATAATGTTTTCGAACTCATCTGAATAGAACTTCACAAGCTTATTTTTATTTAATTGCTGAAGCTCATTAAAAATATCTAAGACTTGTAAGAAATTACTTGTATTTGTTTTTACAGAGATCTTCCATTTTTCAGCATAAACATCATAATATTTAGAACCAAACTCCCAGTCTTCATTATCAAAACCATCAAAAGTATATTCGCATGGAACATTCATGTTTCTTGTTAAAGGATTTTTACCATAAGTAATAATTTTAGGAGGATATACAGCTGACGACTCTTGATATTTTAAATAGATTTTATCCATACAATCTTCTGCGATATTATATGGAGGTTCTAATTTATTTTTTACACCATAATTAATAATTCCGCTTCCTTGAATATCTATTGTGAAGATGCCTCTGGGAACTTTCCATATCTTTTGAGTATTAAGTTCTACATCCCCAGCTTCTACGTCAAATTGATATAAAACAGCTGTTCCTTTACTTTGAGAAACTTTGAGTTTAAAGAAATCAGTATATGCATTATAGCAATCTATAATCCATTGAGTTATTTCTTCTTTCAGATACTGACAGTATCCATCTGCTTCAAATCCTGGGAAAATTGTAATTGAAGCATGAAATGATTTTGCATAAGCCATTTTATTGCTCCTTTCTATTAAGAATTATTAATTGAATTATTTTATTTTATTATACATCACAACATAATCATTTCTCAACAAAATACAAGAAAAAATTAAAGGTAAAAGAAAAGGCTATGAACACGAAGTTCATAGCCTTTTTATTAGTGTTTGAACATATTCAATTTAGAAGTTTTTTCTTCATAAAAACGATTTGTTTCGATCTTATTTACACAAGTTACATGATAAGTAACATCATCTTTCAATTGTTCAGGGACTATAATTTCTGAAATTATTGAATTATTGTCATCATAGAACTTAACAAAGTCAAAGTAAGCATCATCTACTTCTTTAATAGTCCATGTACCTGCTGGAAGTCCTCTCAAAACTAATTCTTGATTACTATTTAAAACAACATTAACATTTAAGGTTTTATCCTCTTTATTCTCAAGAATAATGTTAAAAGAATAAACATCATTAGGATTTAATTTCATTTTTTCAAAATCTTCTGGTGTTCCTATGATTTCTTTATTTAATATAAGAGTATAAATACCTGTATTCAAAACATCTGAAGAATTAGGAATTGTTACTGTTACAATATTCGAATCCAGTTTGATATTATTCTCATCATTTCCATTAATTGCTACCCATTCACAATGAGCATTATTTTTAGCATGAGTATAATATTTTGAATTATCAGGGCTTTCAAGTAAGATATCAACATACATTAAAGAATTAGGTTTGTAAATAATAGGAGTTCCATCAGCATTTACAAATTTAAAAGCAATACTTTTAATTTTATTTTTTGGAGTATTTTCTGAATAAACTTTCCACATAGGGTTATTTAAATCAGTAACATAATCCATTGTTTCTGCATAATATATTTGAGCTTTATAGCCTTTTGACTCTATATAGGAAGTATCAAAACCTTTTAAAGTTCCATGGAAACCTGTATCCCCACCTGCATTTTCAAGTGCATCAAACATAACCAAATCTTTAGATTTAGTTTCACCCATTCTGGCTTTCAATCGATATGCATAGATTGCATTATTTCTAGCATTACCTGTTCCAGTGATAAAGTTTTTTAAATCAGTTGAAACTTGTTTTGTAAATCCAGTATAAGAGCCAGACGCAATAGGGAAAGAATGTGATAACTCTGAAATAATTACTTGTTCTTCCGTATCTCCATTATTATTAACATCTATAAATTGAGGATCAATACTACCATCATCTGTTTCGTCAGAGCATATAGATTCAGTAGAATACTTTGAAGAAAAGTATTTAAAACTATAACTATTCTTATTGTTTTTATTATCTCCAATATAAATATTATTTGTAAAATCACTACCATGAGAATAAAGATAATCATAATCAATTTTACATTTAAAAACCATACGATGTATCCATTCAAAAACCGTTGGCTCTTTTGTAGGACAATTTATAATAACTTGAGAAAAATCAATCAAATCATCGGGGTTAGATGTATCTAGCGTAATCCTTATTAATGTCCTTTCTGTATTGTTATAGTTTGGAATAGTTTCAACAGTAATGTAATCTTTTAAATGACTTGTAAGATCTTTGCTATTAGGATATTTATTATTAACTCCATAAAAATCCTTAAAATTTATAGTATTTTTAATTTCTTCATTTGTTGAGACTAAACTTATCCCTTCTGGTAATAAATCAGAAATTACAAATCCTGAAAATCTAGAAGGAAATCCACAGCTAGTTTCTGCACTAGAAAATTGCAGATTAATATTATAATCGAAAAATAGTTGTTCTTTCTTGTCATCTGCTTTTATTGAATTAACATTTACATCTTTTGCTAAAAATAAAGGGATTTCTGGTTCGTAAGAAGTAACTTCTGAAATACCTCTAAATTTTAATTTTTTATATTTTTCTGTGTCATATTTCATTAAAATTTCTTTTGCAGGAGTAGAAATATAGTTATCCTCTTTGATTTTTAAGTCAATAGGTTCATTGTTTCCAGCCTTATAAAGTTCTAAATCATTTAATAGAAAATATGTCAAAGAATGATTAGGTCTTTTGCCATTAAATCTGGGAGCTTTTATTACTATGTAAGCAGTTTCTCCAAATTGAAAATTTCTATCAACATTTTCAAAACGAACGGTATACTCAACAACATGTTTTCCATTAGAATATTTTTTAAAATCAAAATATCCCTGTTCATTTAATAATGGTTCCTGTAAATAACCTTCCGCAATCTGTGTAAACTCTAATTCATCTTCATATCTTACAAGAATTTTTGCTTTATATTGTGAAGAAATATCTTCTTTCGTATCCTTATCTATTACACCTGTAGATATATGTTTTTTTGATGTTTTATATTTAGCATAAAAACCATCATACCAATATTCATTATCTTTCAATATTTCACCTTTTAATTTCATATCTGAACTTGTATCAGAAGGTTCATCCATAAGACCTATAATACCACCTCTATTACAATCCATATTTATAGCTCCAAGTAATGGGTCATAAGAATAACCAAAAGATTGGGTCTCTTTAATGGCAGAGCCTCTATAATTCATTGATTCTTCATTAACAGACATCTTTCCTTCTGTTGCAATATGAAATACTTTTCCACTATAATCAAGTTCAAATTTAGTAAGGTCAACATAAACTGATTGTTCTCCTAAGAGGACTTTATCTTTTTCATTTCTAGGAATACCTTTTATTTCTAAATTTAAATTAATTTTATTTGTATAAATATTTTTAGGAATAGCTACATAGTAAGCTGCAAAATTATTGTTGTTAGTTAAATTTTCGAGTCCTGTGCTAGAAATAGATTCTTTATAATTATTTTTTAAAACATAAGAATTTCCATCTAATGATAATTCCTTAAAGTTTTTATCATAAACTTTAATTCCATTTAAATTATTAAGAATTAATTCTTTTTTTGTTGACTCACGAGAACCTTTATTAAAATCGGGATTGTAAATTGTTTCTAAATACATCCAATAATAATCATCCTTATTACTTGGCAATAATGAATTATTACGAACAGGAAAACTATTTGTTTTTAAAATATAAGGAACTTTCAAACTTGTAAATTTAAAAACAGATGGAGTTCCATTAATATTTGCACCATGAGTTGTTGTTAATTTAGGCATAAAAGTATATTCTGTAGAATTATCTAGCCATTGAGATTTCAATGTATAAGAAATTGCAATTTTTCCTTTTATAGCCTCAGTAGGGTTAATTGTATTTTTATTAGTAAAAATAAATTTAGAAGGAAGATTATAATATTTCTCCTTTTCTTCAGTTACCTCCCATACGGATTCTTCACCTTGATTACCAGTGCTAACGATATATAATAACTCAGGAATTCCTGAAGGCACTATTCTTAATTTATTAAATAAGGAATTAACAGAAATAGTAATATCACCAGGATTATAAATTAAATTTTGAGAATCAGTTTCTGATATGGCGGGTCTTTCAAATTCTAATTCATAAGTAATTGTTTTATTGGAAAGACCTTTTGAATTCCAGGTATAAGAGTTACCTGTTTTATTATCTGCTTTAAAATGAGAACTAAAGATCCAACCTTCATTTTGCAAATCAGCAAAAACAGATGGGACTTCTTGATTTTCAAGAACAACATCAACTGAATCATCATAAGAAAGAGGTTTAAAAGATTTTTCAGTTTCTTTGTTTTGAGTAATTACTTCTTCTTTTTGCTTGTAAATAATATTTTCTTTAATAATAGAATTATCTTCAATATCTATATTTTCAACGATTGCTTCTTCTTTATTGTTTTCTTCTTGAGGAGAAGGAACAATTGCATTTAAAGGAACTATTGAAAATACAGTTATTACTGCCAAAAAAGTTGAAAGAATTTTACTTATTTTTTTATTCATAAACACATCTCCTTTTTTTATTTAGTATTTAAGTAATACTGTGACTAAATTATATAAACATTTTATGAAAATTTTATACATTCTATAAAATGAATTTCAATATCTAAAAATTTATATATTTTCTCCTCCTTTCTATTATGTTTATATGCTAATTATACAGTAAAGTATATTTCCATTCAATAAAAAGGAACAAAAAAGCAAGAAGATTCCTACATTTGATAAGGTAAGATAAATTACTTTTTTGTTCTTGTATATAATTTAATTTAAAATTTATTGATAAAATACTATATTTCTCAGAAAAAGTCCAGCCTTTTAAGACTGGACTTAGAAATATTAAGTATTGTTAAGATTTATATACGATTACAGGGGTATCTACATCAACCATTTCATAAAGTTGTTTTACTTCATTAAAAGGAGTATTTAAACATCCATGAGAACCTGAATATTTGTAATAATCTCCACCGAATTGAGTTGTCCACTGTGCATCATGAATTCCGCATCCTGTCCAAGTGAAAGGCATCCAATAATCAACCCATGTTCTATAAGAAGCACCAGTTAAGTATCTACCCTTTTCTTTACTCCAAACCCTGAAAGCACCAGTAGGAGTTTCTCTCTCAGGAGTAGGACGTCCAGATTTAATATCGCTTTCCAGTTTAAGTTTTCCCTTCTCGTAGTACCACATATGTTGGCGAGTCAAATCAACTTCAATATATGTATCACCGATATCATTATTTCCTCGGACTTTGCCAGGAATCTTCCATACAGCTTCAACTGTTTTTGACTCTGCATTCAAAATAGCTTCTCTAATTAAATCAATAGTTTTATTAATATCAAGCTGGAAACCAAATGAATCATACTGCGACCCTCCAACTTCAATTTCTCCTACATCTGTTGCATTAAATTTCCGAATAGTTCCGAATGTGTTGTATTTAACAGAGAGATTTACACCATATTGATAAAGCTTGTCTTCATCTAACTTAATTTCATCATTTTCAATAACAATCCAATCATTGAATACATTAAAATCAATAGTTTCGGAAGCATCAACAAGATCAACAACGACCTCTAAACCATTAAATTTTTCCAGTAAACCCATCTGTTCTTTAATAGAAGGATCATCAGCTTTAATATTAGCTTTTAAATAGCAATTATTTTCATCAAGATTAATTTCAAAAACGCCGCTTGAAAGTTTTTCATTAATAATTGTTTTTAAAGTATCAACATTTAATTTATTACCATCAATAGCATCTACAACTGTAAAACCTGTTGGAGTTTTTTCAAGATGAGCATTAATTGGTTCCTGAATAGTCTCATTTGTTACACATCTCAAAGTATCAATAATAGAATTAAGTTTTTCAGAATCAAAAGAAGTACTGACAGCTGCTTTAAACTCTGTCTTTTTAAATAAAGATACAGGCCAAGTAAAAGAAGACTGTGAATTTTTTAGACTATTAAGATCTGTTGTATATTTAGCAGAATAATTTACATCTGAAAGCTTGATTTCCTCTGTTGAATCATCATTTTTAACAAGTACTAAATTACTGCTATTAGCTGATTCTTGTAAATTATTTTCAAGTTCAGCTACTGTTTTTCCACTAACTTTTTCATCATTAATAAAAGTATTAGGAAGAAAGCTATTACTAAAAACAATTGCGCCTCCCAAATAAACTAGCAACAGTACCAATACTGGAATAATAGAGATTAATATTTTCTTATTTTTCATTCAATAAAGCTCCTTTCTTATAAGCCATGATGTGCAGAAGAAATTAGTGGCTTATAATTATCACATTGTACAATGTTCAGATCTGAATCCAAACATTTACAATAGTTTTTATCATTAATCATTTCTTTTCTAAAAAGAATTGAAAGCTCTTCAAAACTAGCAAACGAATTTGTTAATGTTAAGAGCATTTTAATATCCTTAATTCCTCTTTTGACTAAATCTTCCTCATCTTCATGAGAAAGGGAATTATGGATTTCGACATATTTCCAAAAAGGAACTTCTATAATAGAAATAAAATGACCAAGTTTGCCATACTGCAAAATAATATCCTTATAGTCTTCTTGCAGTATCTTAACATCATTGCAAGCCATAAGAACGGGTTCAGTTCCCCAAAAAGAAAGCATTGGAACAAAATGTTTTTTTCCTTTTAAAGTCTCTCTTTCCATACAATACATATAGATTTCATTTCTTTCTCTGGGTGCTTGTAATATATTTTCAAACTCCTTAGATAATTCAGGATTATCTTTTAACAATGCTCTAATTTCATCTTGTTTACTCATAAAAATCTCCTCTCTACAAAAAAATATGATCCATAGCTCCTTTCGATATTTAGAGCTAACTTTTTTAAGAATTAATTATTATTTCTTAACACATTCCAAATATTTATATGTTTTTATTATACCATATTCACTATTAAAGTCAATAAATTTTTATGCGTTAAAAACAAAAAAAGAAGACAGTCTTTTTGACTGTCTTCTTCTTTCGTACCTTAAAAAACATCCTCTACAGAGAGAGGTGCAATCCATGCAGGATGAGCAATTCCACGAATATCAGCAACAGGGTTGCCAAACTGATCTGGAATTGTCTTGCCTTTAAAAGCTCCATAGCGGGCGTAAATACGACCACCAAGATGAAGTTCGCCAGGTACGGTGATATTATTCTCCTCCATCAAAATAGATTTGATTTCAGAGGGGATGTTCATTAACTGATGTGCCGAGTTGAGATATACAGTAATGAACTTACCAGCTTGAACGCCTTCAGTAAAAGACGCCCAAGTAGAAGGTCTAACAACTTTAAACAAGATGTTATTGGCCTTCATCCACGGCAAAAGTATTTCCATAAGAGAAATATAATCTGCCAGATTTTTAGCGGAGATATGTAACTTCCAGCCCGCAGCAGGAAGAGATTTAATATCTCCTTTAACCTGGATAAAATAGGAACTTTGGCATCCCTGAAGATAATCAGTGATATCAAAATCCTGCAACCAGGTGTCGATCTGACGGAAAATGACTTTCCGACCAAATCGTTTGAAGGTGATTTCTCTACCTTCTTGAATCCAAGAGCCTTTCAGTTCTTGTTCCCACGATCCAAAATGGTCTTGAAGAAGAAGATTCGAACCCTTTTTAAAAATGTTCAAAACTGCTCCTTCGGGAAGATTTTTGATGTTGCTGGAATTGACATAAAACATGTTAATACTCCTCTCGAATCTCCTCATGTGAGATCTTTAAAAATTTGTAATAAAAAAACGTTCCAAAAGGAAAAAAACAAAACTTTTTAAAACCAAGACATTACAACTATAATTATACTCATATTTTACAGGTTTTCAACTGAATTATTCCTACTTGATTTGTTGGCACAGATTTGAAGTAGAAATTTCTATAATATAGAACAAATATTTAATATTATAAAGTACAACACAATGCAACTATCCTCTTTAACATGGAATACTTATTTTATACTCATCACCTAAGAGGAGGGAGTTTTCTTACTCTTTTTATTTTTATATATAATTTAATTTA
>RCNI01000953.1_pt1 | contig 16546 bp, 13 predicted proteins | sample 2041151 | NCBI WGS metagenome assembly RCNI01 (sample SAMN09708214, study PRJNA481090) | feces metagenome | isolation source: feces | place: Antarctica: Albino Rookery | reverse complement strand
CCCTGGGAGGTACATCCGCCATTTACAAACGCACCACCAACCCGCACACGACCATCGGTGACGGACTTGCCCTGGCCTATAATGCCGGATGTGAAATCGCCGACATGGAATTCATACAATTCCATCCATCAGCCATCTACACCGATTCCGAAGAGGCCTTCCTGATCAGCGAGGCGGTAAGAGGCGAAGGCGCATGGCTGATCAACCAGAACGGCGAACGCTTCATGCCGGCCATCCACGAATTGGCCGAACTTGCTCCGCGCGACATCGTATCACAATCCATTTACGGACAGATGCGAAAATACAATCAGGATTTTGTATGGCTCTCCCTCAAGCACCTTGACCCGGAAGCCATCAAGAGGCGTTTCCCGACCATCCTTGAAAAATGCAAAGAACTAGGCATCGATATGTGCGACCGAATACCTGTGGCGCCGGCAGCCCATTATATGGTGGGCGGTGTCAGGACCGACCTGAACGGACAGACCAACATACAGAATCTTTACATCTGTGGAGAACTGGCCTCTTCAGGCATCATGGGAGCCAACAGACTGGCATCCAATTCACTGATCGAATGTCTGGTATTCGGTAAAAGGGCCGTTGAAGCCTCCCGGAAAAAGCGACAGACAGAAGAGACCCCGCATTTCACCGTCCGCAATCATTGCAATGAACAATATGCTCCCGTATACATACGGCTGAAACAGCAAATCTCAAAACTGATGAGCGTACATGCGGGCATCATCAGAAGTGCCGCATCCCTGCAGGAAGGGCTTGACCAACTGAAACAATTGGAAAAGGAGATCCCTTCGGAAGAAAACGAATACTACTCACTCATCAGCCACAACCTGATTACCGTTGCACGGTTGATTATCAGCTCTGCCCTACACAGAAAAGAGAGTCGCGGAGGACATTTCCGTGAAGACTTCCCACAGGCTGACGAGAACTACCTGTTCCACATTGTACAGCAAAAGGGAAAAGAAATCAAGACAATACCTATTAATGTAAATATGTAAAAACCATATACTATGCAATACGACAAGTTGATTGACCAGTTGATAGACCTTGCCATTGAAGAGGATATTGCAACAGGAGACATAACGACAAATTCCATTATTCCCGCACATTCCCGTGCAGTGGCCGAAATGAAGATGAAAGCCGACGGAGTGGTTTCCGGCCTGGAAATAGCCCGGAAAGTGTACGAACGTTTTGAAAAGGACATCGTATGGGAACCCAAGGTGAAAGACGGGGATACCGTCAAGAAAGGCGATATCATCCTGCGCATCGAAGCAAGCTACCGCTGTCTGCTGCTGGGCGAACGTTTGTCGCTGAATATCCTGCAGCGCATGTCCGGAATCGCGACAGAGACTGCAAAATATGTAAAAGAACTGGCAGGCACACACACCCGGCTGCTTGACACCCGCAAAACGGCACCCGGACTGCGGGTACTGGACAAAATGGCCGTCAAGGACGGAGGGGCGACCAACCACCGTATGGGGCTTTATGATATGTCAATGATTAAAGACAACCATATAAAAGTGGCAGGAGGCATCACCAATGCCGTAAAGGCAGTGCGCGCCAACATCCCTGCAGGCATCCGAATCGAGGTGGAGACCACTAATCTTGACGAAGTGCACGAGGCTTTGGCTGCCAAGGCCGACATCATCATGCTCGACAACATGGGCAATGCCGAAATGGCCGAGGCCGTGAAAATCATCAACGGGGCAGCCCGGACAGAAGCATCGGGCAACATGAATATCCGGCGTCTGAAAGAAGTGGCGGCCACAGGTGTCGATTTCATCAGTGTCGGTGCACTCACCCACTCAGTGACAGCTCTCGACATCAGTATGAATATAAAATAGGAAGGATTAAGAAATCTTTGTATCTTTGGGCCATAAATAAAAACATTATGACGAATACGGAAATCATTGACAGAATACAACAACTGAAGAAAGAAAAGAATGCCGTCATTCTGGCACACTACTATACCCATCCGGAAGTGCAGGATATTGCGGACTACCTGGGCGATTCGCTCGGACTCTCGCAAGAGGCGGGAAAAACGGATGCTGACATCATTGTATTCTGCGGGGTACACTTTATGGCAGAGACCGCCGCAATCATCTCTCCTGAGAAAAAAGTGCTGATTCCGGCACAATATGCGGGCTGCTCTTTAGCGGAAAGTATTACGGGATATGATTTGAAGAAATGGAAAGAGGCCAATCCTGACGGCATCGTGGTCAGCTATGTCAACACCACTGCCGAAGTGAAGGCATGGACCGACATCTGCTGCACCTCCGCCAATGCGCTGAAAGTGGTGGAAAGTCTGCCGCACGACAAAAAGATACTCTTCGTCCCTGACAAGAATCTGGGAAGCTGGATCATGAAAAAGACAGGACGCCGACTGGAACTGTGGAGTGGCGACTGCTGTGTACATGCACGCATCTCCACCGAGATGATACTGGAAAAAAGCCGGGAATATCCGGATGCCGACATCATGATCCATCCCGAATCCCTCTGTTCACACGATGATATCGTCCTGAACCTGCCGCAGGCATACATGTACTCCACTGCCGGCATGATAAAACATGCGAACAAATCCTCCAAAAAGCAATTTGTCATTGCTACGGAGCTGGAAACATTGCATAAATTGAAAAAAGACAACCCTGACAAAGAGTTCATACCTGTACACCCCAGAACCATCTGCGCACAGATGAAAAAGGTGACCTTGGAAGGCGTACTCGAAGCATTGGAAAAAGAACAATATGTAGTGAAAGTCACCGACGATATCCGTGAACGGGCGTTGAAACCCATCGAACGGATGCTGGCTATTTGCTAAACTGACAAAACAATAGGAATCATGAATATATCTCTAAATTGGCTGAACGATTATCTGAAAACGAATCTGGATGTTGAGGAAATCTGCAAAATACTGACAGCAATCGGTCTGGAAGTCGGAGGCTATGAAAAAATAGAATCAATCCGGGGCGGACTGAAAGGACTTGTAATCGGTGAAGTGAAAACTTGCGAAAACCATCCGGATTCAGACCACCTGCATGTTACGACTGTCGATGTCGGTGACGGCCGGATTCTTCCCATCGTTTGCGGAGCCCCCAATGTGGCAGCCGGACAGAAGGTTGTTGTTGCAACTATCGGCACCGTACTTTATGATGGCGACAAAGAGTTCACCATCAAGAAATCAAAACTGCGCGGCTGTGAATCACAAGGGATGATTTGTGCCGAAGACGAAATCGGTGTAGGCAATTCGCACGACGGGATCATCGTACTGCCGGCCGACACGGTAACAGGCACTCCTGCCGCCGAATATTACAATATAACCAATGACTATCGCATAGAAATAGACATCACCCCCAACCGTGTGGACGGAGCTTCACACCTGGGTGTGGCACGTGACCTGACCGCTTATCTGCAACAGACACGCGACATCCATTACACCCTTCCTTCAGTGGACGCTTTCAAGGTAGACGGCAATACAGCCGGGCTTACCGTTGAAGTGGCGCGTCCTGAAGCCTGCCCGCGTTATGCCGGGGTATGCATAGAAGGCGTAAAGGTGCAGGAATCACCGGAGTGGCTGCAAACCCGTCTGAAAGCAATCGGACACAGCCCCATCAACAACATTGTAGATATTACCAACTACGTTCTGTTTGAATTGGGACAACCGCTGCACGCTTTCGACAAGGACAAGATCAAAGGCAACAAAGTGGTGGTCCGCAGTTTCCCGACAGGCACAAAATTCACGACCCTTGACGGCATCGAACGTGAATTGGACGAAAACGACCTGATGGTATGCGACACCGAGAAACCGATGTGCATCGCCGGTGTATTCGGAGGCCTGGACAGCGGCATCACAGAACAGACCACCAATGTTTTCCTGGAAAGCGCCTGCTTTGATCCGGTATTTGTACGCAAGACAGCCCGCCGTCACGGTCTGAGTACCGATGCCTCTTTCCGCTTTGAAAGAGGGACCGACCCCAATATCGTCATCTACGCACTGAAACGCGCCGCCTTGTTGATTCAGGAAACCGGAGGCGGGAAAATCACCTCCGACATCATGGATATCTACCCGAATCCTGTCGCAGATTTCGAAGTGGAAGTGCTTTACTCACACATTGACCGTCTGATCGGAAAAGCTATCGGCCACGACACGGTCAAGAATATCCTCCGTGCATTGGAAATCAAAATCATACACGAAGACGAGGAGAAACTGCTGCTGCATGTTCCGCACTACCGTGTAGATGTCCGCAGGGAGGCCGATATCATTGAAGACATCCTCCGTATCTACGGATTCAACAACATTGAAGTGCCGGCAAAAGTAAACTCCACCTTGAGTTATTCTGAAAAACCGGACGACTTCCAATTGAAGAACAGGATATCCGATTTGTTGGTAGCCAACGGTTTCTATGAAATCATGAACAATTCACTGACCAAGGCTGCCTATTTCGAAAATCTCGAAACCTATAAAGCGGAAAATACCGTCATGCTCTTCAATCCGTTGAGCTCGGATCTGAATGCCATGCGCCAGACACTGCTCTTCGGCGGTCTGGAAACCATCTCCCACAACATCAACCGCAAGAACGGCAATCTGCGTCTGTTTGAATTCGGGAAATCATACTCCTTCACCAGAAAAGAGGGGGACAATCACCTGAAACAGTATAAGGAAGAAGACAGGCTCTCCCTGTTCATTGCAGGCGAGAAGACCCAGGCATCCTGGAACAGCAAGGCACAAAAAAGCGACTTCTTCACCATGAAATGCTACGTGGAAATGATATTGTCACGTTTAGGCATCAGGCCGCACACCCTCACCGTGGAAGAGACAAGCGAAGATATCTACCGGGAAGGTCTTGTATACAGCCAAAACGGCAAGCACCTTGTCACATGGGGTATGTTGAGCCGCAAAGTATTGAAATTGACCGACATCGACGAAGATGTATATTATGCGGAATTCTCATGGGAAAACATATTGAAGACCTTAAAGAACCACGTCATCACCTTCGCTCCCATGCCTAAATTCCCGGCAGTAAAACGTGACCTGGCCTTATTGCTGGACAAGAAAGTCACTTTCAAGGAAGTCCGCGACATTGCTATGCGCACAGAGAAGAACCTGCTGAAATCCATCAGCCTCTTTGATGTATATGAAGGCGAAAAATTAGGTGCCGGCAAAAAATCATACGCTGTCAGCTTCCTGTTGCAGGATGAGGAAAACACCCTTACCGACAAACAGATCGATAAGATAATGAATAAATTGATGGGTGCGTACAAACACCTGCTGAATGCAGAAATACGATAATCCACACCCTTGGATTTACCTTGCAGAAACTCAAGACAGAAAGTCATACCGCTCCCCTGTCTTGAGTTTTTTTATAGATTTTACGACATAAAACAACCGGTATCGAAATGAATATAGACAAATTGTATCCACTGGGAATCACATTAGGCGGCGGAGGGGCACGCGGCTTCGTACATCTGGGAGTGCTTCAGGCGCTGAAAGAGGCAGGAATGCAGCCGGATATCATATCAGGCACCAGTGCGGGCGCCCTGGTAGGGGCCATGATTGCTTCAGGCCATTCTCCCTTGCAGTGCCTTGACTTCTTCAATGAAAAAAGAATCCGGGATTTCATCCGGCCTGCCATCTCCAGAAAAGGCTTCTTCACGATGAACAATCTGGAAGAACTGTTAGGGGAATTCATCGGAGCCGAGACCTTCGAAGAACTGGAGACCCCCCTTGTCGTAACCGCCAGCGACATGAACAATGCCTGCCCCGTACATTTCAGCAGCGGCAAACTATTGCCTGCAGTCATTGCCTCCTGCTCCATACCGGTCGTATTCGTACCCAAGGAAATCGGCGACAAGGAATACGTGGACGGAGGAGTGTTCATGAATCTGCCGGTACGCCCGATCCGGCCGCAATGCAAACGCATCATTGCCGTCGAAATCAACTCATTCGACACCTCCACCAAGATAAGCAACATGGTGAGCATGGCAATCCGCGCGTTTCATGTCAGCCTTGCCAGAAATACAGACATCGACCGCAGAATGGCCGATTACGTGATTTCACCGGAAGACATGACACAATATAACGTCTTTGACCTGAAAGAAAGCTGGGACATCTTCAAAACAGGATACGACCTCACGCTGAAACTGATACACGAATTGAAGGGATAGCCGTCAATCGGCCGCAACCTTCAACCCCTTCAGTTTCCGGTAAACATAGATAAAGGCCGGTACCAGAAACAGATTGGCGGCCACCCACGCGGCAGGGTCACCGAAGCATACGGCCGTATACGCCCAGACAGGCACCGCATAAACGCCGACCGCCGTACGGGCTATCATTTCGGCCACTCCGGAGAACATCGCCAGACAGGTAAATCCCGCCCCCTGGATGGAATAGCGGAGAATACAAAGCAATCCCAACAAAGGGAAAAAATAGGCCACCGTGTGCAGGAACTGCGCAGCCGACCGGATGATTTCCACCTCGGACGCATCGACAAACATCAATGCCAGCTTCTCCGATCCGAATATCAGGACGGCAAAAGTCGCCAGGGCATACACCGACATCAGGAATCCGCTGGCCTTGATGCCTTCCCATATCCTGCGCGGCTCCCCTGCCCCATAATTCTGTCCGCAATAAGTGGCCATCGCAATCCCCAAACTTTCAAAAGGACAGATAAAGAACATCTTTATACGCATCGCAGAAGTGAAGGCAGCCACACATACCGTCCCCAGCGCATTGTTTGCGCTCTGCAGCATGATGCTGCCGATGGAAGTGATCGAGAACTGCAGTCCCATCGGCACTCCGATAGCCAGCAGATTGTTCGCCAGGCGCAACTGGAACCTTTTTTCCGACCGTTCCCCCTTCAATATCTCAAAATGGCGGAACATATACACATAGCAAAGCGACATCGACACCGCCTGCGAGAACACCGTCGCCACGGCAGCACCCATCACTCCCCAATCCAATACAAGGATACACAACAGATCCAGAGCGATATTCAGGAGCGTAGAAAACAGCAGGAACCAAAAAGGCGTCTTGCTGTCTCCCAGTGCACGGATAATACTGGAAAGCAAATTATAGAAAAAGGTAAACGGCACTCCGATAAACGTCACCAGCAAATAGAGGTATGCATCATCAAAAATAGCCTCCGGAGTGCTCATGGCATGCAGGATATCTGCACAGAAGATGCTTGTGACGACGGCAATAAAGAGCGAAATGACAACGGAAATCTGCATGCTCACCGAAACGTAGCGCCGCAACATGCTGTAATCACGGGCTCCGAATTTCTGTGCGACAGGGATTCCGAAGCCACAGCTGCAGCCGTTACAGAACCCTAAAATCAAAAATATCACGGAACTGCTCGCACCGACAGCCGCCAGTGGATTTATCCCCAGGAATTTACCGACAATTGCAGCATCTATCAAAGAATAGGTCTGCTGCAGCAGATTGCCGAACAGCAGGGGCATTGTAAAATTGAAAATAAGCGGCAAAGCCGACCCTGCCGTCATCTCTTTTGAAGTAGCCATATATCCCCCTGGAAATCTTAACGCACTTTCTCCCGGATACGTTCAACAATGGCAGCATTTCCTGCAATGACAGAGACCCCTCTGTCCTTCCGGAAATGCACCACCTTCCCCTCTGCCTCTTCTACGATCAACGCACCGGCACACATATCCCACAGCTTCAGGTTCAACTCCCAATATCCGTCAAGCCAGCCTGCAGCCGTACAGCATAGGTCATACGCGGCCGTACCCATACGCCGTATTCCGCGCAAATGCGGAAGAATCGCCACCAGATTGGCGATATTGTTGTCCGGATTGACCCCTTTGTCATAAGGGAAACCGGTAGCCAATACAGAATGTGCCAGATCCCCCTTCGCGGAGACATGGATCGGCTTGCCGTTCAGAAAAGCGCCGCCGCCTTTCACCGCCGTGTACATCTCCTTCTGGCAAGGGGCATACACCACGCCCAGCAGAGTGTCGCCTTCATACTGTAGACCGATGGAAACTGTAAAGATAGGCAGTCCCTGACTGAAATTATTGGTGCCGTCCAGCGGGTCCAACACCCAGCGGTAGCCTGCCTGTCCGGCATGTTCGCCGGTCTCTTCACCCAGGATTGCATGGGTGGGGAAATGTTCGGCGATCACAGACAACAGGAAAGCCTCGCTCTCCTTATCGGCACGGGTCACCACATCATATACATTCGACTTGGTATGTATATCCAGATTATTGCCACGGAAATAGGACAGATGTATCTCGCCCACCTGCCTTGCCCATGTTTCGGCCAACTCTAATGTTTTATTCAAATCCAATTCCATACGTATAACAATTTATTGAATGGGCACCTCTTTCCATTCGCCCTGATGAAATTCACAGACAGCGGTAAAGCCCGTCTCCTTCAGTCGCCTCAAAGCCTCCGGACGTCCGGCATTCACCGCTTCCGGCAGATGCGCATCCGAATTGACCACCACGGGAATCCGCCGCTCCAGGATATCGGGCCAATAGGCCTGCATAGGGAAGAAACAGCCCTTTTTCATCCATGCCTTGGTATTGATTTCCATGATGATCCCTTTGTCGGCTACCAGATCGAACAGGTCGTTGCGCAGCTTTTTATACCAGCCGGCTTCCATAGATTCCGGCCGGCAGAACTCTGCGTTATATGCGATTTTATCCGCATGTCCGATAAAATCGAAGCCCCCCTTCTCTAGCATACGCATGGAAGCCTCAAAATAACATCCCACCATCCGCTGTAAATCGCCGGCAAAATGCCGGTGCAGCAGCTGGCGGAAATTTTCCGGATTCGTATCGGTATCGATCACCTCCCCGTCGGGAGTATAGACCAGATGCACAGAGCCGATCCGGTAATCCAGAGGCAGATTCCTGAAATAGTCGCTGGCAGGATTGCTCTCCCCGTTCAAATAGTCGATTTCCATGCCGGCATACAGCTCGATCTGTCCGGCATATTTGCCTTTCAAGCGTCCGATCTCTTCCAGATACTCCGGCACCTGCTCCCTCTCCATGGTCCAACGGGTAGAAAAAGGCAGCGGAGCATGGGACGACACCCCATAAGCAGTGAAACCAGCTGCAACAGCCGATTTCACAAACTCTTCCAACGGCGCCTTGCCGTCACAGAAATCACAATGACTGTGATAATTGGTCAGATTCATACAATTACATCCTTTCCGGCATCTCGATGCCCAGCATTCCCATCGCGTTCTTGATGGCCTCGGCACACTCCTCAGCCAGCAGCAAACGGAAATTCTTCAATGCGGCATTCTCTTCCTTCAAGATAGAATAGTCATGATAGAACTGGTTGAACTCCTTCGCCAGATCGTATGAATAGTTGGCCAGCAAAGCCGGACTGTAGGTAATGCCGGCTTCCTTCACCACTTCCGGCAATTTGGAAAGCAGCTTTATCAGATCCTGCTCCTTGTCCGACAGCTCGAGATGCAGGTCAGCCTCCTTCGGCACGCCCCCCGTTTCCGCAACCCTACGCAACACGGACTGGATACGTGCATAGGTATATTGTATGAAAGGGCCTGTATTCCCGTTGAAATCGATAGACTCTTTCGGATTGAACATCATGGTCTTTTTAGGGTCGACCTTCAGGATAAAATACTTCAGGGCGCCCAGAGCCACCTTCCGGTAGACCTCCTCGGCTTCCTCTTCCGAATAACCGTCAAGTTTGCCCAATTCGCGTGATGTCTCGCGGGCTGTAGCGATCATTGCCTCCATCAGGTCATCCGCATCCACGACAGTCCCTTCGCGTGACTTCATCTTTCCTTCCGGCAATTCCACCATTCCGTACGACAGGTGTCTGATCTTTTTGGCCCAAGGGAATCCCAACTTGCCGCAAATCAGGGACAACACCTGAAAATGGTAGTTCTGCTCGTTGCCTACGACATAAATCATCTGATCCATGTCGAACTCATTGAAACGCTCATAGGCGGTACCGATATCCTGAGTCATATAGACAGATGTCCCGTCATCGCGCAACAACAGCTTGTGGTCCAATCCGTCACCGGTCAGATCCGCCCATACACTGCCGGTATCCTTACGGTAAAGCACACCGTCCGCCAGCCCCTTCAGCACGATATCCCTTCCCTTCTTATAAGTCTGCGACTCAAAATACACTTTATCAAAACTTATACCCATCAGCCTATAGGTTTCGTCAAAGCCTTTCAACACCCAGTCGTTCATCGTGCGCCACAAAGCCACGGTCTCCTCGTCACCGGCCTCCCATTTACGCAACATCTCCTGGGCTTCCAACAATATCGGGGCCTGTTTCTTCGCCTCTTCTTCCTCCATGCCCTGCTCTATCAACTGTCTGATTTCAGCCTTGTATTCTTTATCAAAACGCACATAGTAGTCACCTACGAAATGGTCGCCTTTCATACCGGTGGATTCCGGAGTCGCCCCTCCGGCAAACTTCTTCCATGCCACCATACTCTTGCAGATGTGTATGCCGCGGTCGTTCACCAGATTCACCATTTTCACCTCGTGTCCGTTTGCTTTCTGGATTTCGGACACTGACCATCCCAGCAGATTGTTGCGGATATGCCCCAGATGGAGGGGTTTGTTGGTGTTCGGTGAAGAGTATTCGATCATATAGGTATGTCCGCTCTTCTCATGCACATATCCATATTTGGGGTCCTTTGCCACTTCATTCAGCACACCCAACCAATAAGCAGAGGAAATCTCTATGTTCAGGAATCCTTTCACCACATTGTAATCCTTGATTTCATCAATATGCCGTTTCAGATATTCACCCAATTCTTTACCGGTATCCTCCGGAGATTTCTTTGAAAAACGGGTAAACGGGAAAACCACGACAGTCAAATCACCGGCAAACTCTTTACGGGTTGCCTGCAATTGCACCTTGTCGGCTTCCGTTTCCGCTCCGTAGCACTCCTTTACCGCTTCGATAACCTTAGAGGTCAACAGACTTTCTATGCTCATGCTGTTTTATATTACTTGTTTACAACTATATATTCATTTCAAATTACAAAAATACAATTATTTGGCAAGAGATAGGCAGGAATCGCCAAACTTTCTTGTCCTTTTTATCCCCAGCAAAAGTATGACCGCCGAATCAGATGGCGGGAAAACCGCATGATACGGTGTATCATAGCAGATAATGCACCAGAAACGAAATGAAAGCCCCGACGACAACGGACGCCAGCAACAGAGAGAAAGCGCAGCGCGAGCTTCCCCGTCCGCAGGTCACCACCAACGGCAGCGTCAGCGCTCCGGAGACCACCATCCCTTTCCACCACCATTGCGCCCAGGACAAATGCATGTGCATGATGATATAGGGCATCATGAAAAACAGCAGAAAAGCCGCAAACAATGAATATCTGTCAGCTTTTTTATTCAACAGAGGCACAATGCCGATAAAAGCGGACACCAACCCTATCAATATGATTATCAGATTCGTTTTCATTCTATCATTCCATTAATCCTATTCAATCCTCCTGCCATACAAAGCAGTCCGGGCAGACGATATCCACCTTCTCATTCCGGGGGAACAATCCGTAGACGGCGGAACCGCTACCGGTCATGGAGGCATAAATCGCGCCCTTGTCATACAGCAGCCGTTTCAAGGCTGCCAATTGGGGATATACGGCAAAAACACTTGTTTCAAAATCATTTTCCACACACTCTTTCCACAGTGCCGGGTCAAGAGTGTCCAGCTTACGCAAATCGAACTTTGCAGGATGCGGCACAATGCCGGCATAAGCCTCCGCGGTAGAGACCCCGAAGGCCGGCTTCACCAGCACCAGCCTGTACCCCTTCAGAGAGAGCTCGGTGTCTGCCAGCTGCTCCCCCTTTCCCGAAGCGAAAGCCGGAGCATTCCGGATGAAAAAAGCGCAATCGCTCCCCAGACGGGCCGCATATTCCTCCAGTTTCCTTATGCCGAGCGACAGTCCGAACAGCTCATCCAGAGCCTTCAGCATAAAGGCCGCATCGGACGAACCGCCCCCCAATCCGGCCCCGAAGGGAATCACCTTATGCAGATACACCTCCACTGCGGGAAGGCGGTATTCAGCATCCAGGAGACGGTATGCCTTCACTATCAGATTCTTTTCGGCATCACAGCCGACATCGATACCCGTACTCCGGAAAACACACTCCCCCTGCCCGCCGTTTCCCTTCACCACTTCCAGGATATCCGACAGGCCGATGGGATAAAAGAGTGTCTCCAGATTATGGAATCCGTCCAGACGCTTCTCTGTCACGAACAGACCGATATTAATCTTGGCATTCGGAAAAACTATCATAATTTCTTATTTTATTCGCACAAAGGTATAAAAACTTTTCACCCGCCATCCCCCCTCTCATATCTTTCTTTTCACGGCAGGCACTTCATAGAGATCCCCATCGCTGCAGATAAAGGTGTCCGGGAAAATCGCCCGTGCTTCAGGCAACAAACAGGCAGGATCCGGATAACGGGCCGAGAAATGTCCCAGCAGCAGCTTGCGGGCACCGGCAAGCCGTGCCATACAGGCCGCCTGTTCAGCCGTGCTGTGGAACGTCTCCTTGGCCAGAGGTGCCGACTCTTTCCCATAGGTGGCCTCATGATACAGCAGGTCCACGCCTTTCACATACTCTGCAAACTGCTCCCGGAACAAGGTGTCCGTCATATAGGCATAAGAACGTGCCGGAGGCGGCGCCACCGTCAGGCGTGCGTTTTCCACCACCTCCCCTTCCGGAGTGATAAAGTCGGCCCCCCGTTTCAAATGTTGCATAAAAGCCACCGGCACCTTCCACGCCTCGGCCATATCCTTCCGTATAGTCCTCTCCCGCTCCTTCTCCCTGAAACAGAATCCGCAGACAGGAGCCTCATAGCGGTGTTTCAACGGGAAGGAAGTCACCTTCACCACCTTGTCTTCATAAATGACCTCCTCCTTTCTCGAGAGGGCATGGAAAACCAACGGATACCCCAGGCGGCTGTTCATCTTTTCCATCTGGAAAGCGATGATTTCCTGCAGGCGGCTGTCGGCATAGATATGCATGACCCCCTTCCTCCCCTGCAAAGACAGGGTCGAAAGCAAGCCGATCAAACCGAAATAATGGTCGCCGTGCAGGTGTGAGATAAAGATACAGTTAATCTTATTGTAAGGGATATGAAAGCGTCTCAACTGGTGTTGCGTACCTTCGGCACAGTCTATAAGAAAATACCGCTCAAGTACATTAAGCACTTGAGCGGCAGAGTTTCTATTAAATGTGGGAACGGCAGAACCGCTCCCCAGAATTGTAAGTTCGAACTTCATCGATTACTTGTCTCCCTTAGCGGCATTTTCCATCTGTTCTTTCAGAGCAGCCAATTCGGTGATGTCACCCAAAGTTGTTTTTTCCAGTTTTTCCTTTACCTGTTTTACAGCTTTTTTAGTTGACTTTTCTTCAGCGTTTTTCTTGGCTTTCTCTTCTGATTTCTGAGCATCCTCGAACACGCGAGAGTGAGAAACGATGATACGTTTTGCAGCCTTGTTGAATTCGATCACCTTGAACGGCAATTTTTCTTCCACCTTAGCCTGTGTTCCGTCTTCTTTAACCAGGTGTTTCGGAGTTGCGAATCCTTCCACGCCATAAGGCAGAGCTACAACAGCACCCTTTTCGAAGATTTCAGTGATAGTACCTTCGTGGATAGAATCAACGGTGAAGATAGTTTCGAATACATCCCACGGATTCTCTTCCAGCTGTTTGTGTCCCAGGCTCAGGCGACGGTTTTCCTTGTCGATTTCCAGAACCACCACTTCAATCGGAGCGCCGATCTGAGTGAATTCTGCCGGATGTTTCACTTTCTTGGTCCAAGACAAGTCGGAGATATGGATCAATCCGTCCACACCCTCTTCGATTTCCACGAATACACCGAAGTTGGTGAAATTGCGTACGATAGCGGTATGCTTGGTTCCCACGCCATATTTCTCTTCGATATTCTGCCATGGGTCAGCTTTCAGCTGTTTGATACCCAAAGACATCTTACGTTCTTCACGGTCAAGTGTCAATACGACAGCTTCCACTTCGTCACCGACTTTCATGAAATCCTGAGCTGAACGCAGGTGCTGAGACCATGACATTTCAGATACGTGGATCAAGCCTTCAACGCCCGGAGCGATTTCTACAAATGCACCGTAGTCAGCCATCACAACCACTTTACCTTTCACAGTGTCGCCCACTTTCAGGTCAGCGCTCAAAGCATCCCATGGGTGCGGAGTCAGCTGTTTCAGACCCAAAGCGATACGTTTCTTCTCGTCATCGAAGTCCAGAATAACGACATTCAGTTTCTGGTCGAGCTGAACGATTTCGTTCGGGTGGTTTACACGTCCCCAAGAAAGGTCGGTAATATGGATCAGACCATCTACGCCGCCCAAGTCGATGAACACACCGTATGAAGTGATATTTTTAACAGTACCTTCCAGTACCTGTCCTTTTTCAAGTTTAGAGATAATGTCTTTCTTCTGCTGTTCGAGTTCAGCTTCGATAAGAGCCTTGTGTGATACGACAACGTTCTTGAATTCCTGGTTGATTTTAACCACTTTGAATTCCATTGTCTTACCAACATATACATCGTAGTCACGGATCGGTTTCACATCGATCTGAGAACCCGGCAAGAATGCTTCAATGCCGAATACGTCAACGATCATACCGCCCTTGGTACGACATTTAACATAACCTTTGATGATTTCATCATTTTCCAAAGCTTCGTTCACACGATCCCAGCTGCGTAAAGCACGAGCCTGTTTGTGTGAAAGGGTCAACTGACCTTTTTTGTCCTCCTGAGTTTCAACATAGACTTCCACTTTGTCGCCTACTTTCAGGTCAGGATTGTAACGGAATTCGCTCAAAGAGATAATACCGTCTGATTTGTAGCCGATGTTAACGACAACCTCTCTTTTGTTCATAGAGATAACCGTACCTTCAACGACCTCTTTTTCTCCCACTTTAGAGAGAGTTTCAGCGTATTTCTGTGTCAACGCTTCTTTTTCTGCTGCAGGCACGATTGAATCATTTGCATAGGCATCCCAATCAAAATTTTCATCCGGTTCTGCGCTTGTTGCCGGAGCAACATTCTTAGCGGCTTTTTCTGCTGCTGCCGCCTGCATCTCTTTTTGTTCTTCTGACATAATTAATTTAATTGTTTCCTATCTAATAAGTTAGACATTATTTTTGTAAATCGGGCGCAAAGTTACTAATATTTATCTCATATACAAGAGTTTCATATCAAAAAAAAGCGAATTTCCCGATATTTTCCCTACAGGGCGCCCCTTCACTCCCTGCCGTCCAACCTGCGTGCCAACGCACGGGCTTCAAGCATGTTGTCCTCGATCGAGCAATAGGTCCAGCTGCCATAGCGTCCGATCGAATAGACATCCTTTTCCGCCAGCTGTGCCTTATAGGCCTTCAGTGCCTCCGAACTCTTCCTGTTGATATGCACATAGGCCGGATCCATCAGTATGGCCTCGTAATCCACCAGCCGCTGGGTAGTGACAATCCCCAGCCGCCTCAGATCATCCAGGACGCGTTCCAGGTAGAGCCCCTCCTTCTCCAGCTTCCCGTCCTCCGGGAAACCGATTTCAACGTAAAGCGACATCCGGTCGGTACCCAGGATATTGTCATAATATCCCACACGGTAGAAAATGATATCCTTATCGGGCACGTAAATCCAGTTGTTCACCCGGTCGTCCCCCTTGCTGTCGAATCCCAGGTTGAAGACCAGCACCTTATTGCAGGAGAAGGTATCTTCCGGATACGGGATCCCGCATTTCTCCAGCAACCTCGAGAAGGGCAATGTAGAGATCAGCCGGTCGTAGGCGATCTCCCTTTTGTCGGTGGTGACCACCTTCCTGGCGGTGTCTATATGCAGCACCTCTTCGCCCAGCGCCACTTTTCCCCCGTCGATATTGGACAACAGCGACGACACATACTCCATCGCGCCCCCTCTCGGATAGGTGAAATGGGCATTATAAGACGAATTGTCGGCATTCCTGAAATTCAATACAATCTCCTCCTTGCAGGCTTTCGGGAAAAATCGTCCCATCGCGTCCACATCCAGACGGTCCAGGTCGCAGGCATAGAGTTTTTCATTATAAGGCACCAGGAACTTTTCTGCGATGGATTTTCCCAGATTGGCATATATCATCTCCTTGAAAGTGGAATAATTCTCGGTCTTCGCCGCAAACAGATCATACAGGCAGTCGATGAACTCCTCCTTCTCAAGCTGATGGATATTCTTCTGGAAAGGGAAGTCGATGTACTTGCCCTTATAGAGAATCTGGGTATGCTTCTCCACCCGTACCAACGTATCGGGGGCAATGTTCCTGCAGACATATTCCTCCATTTCCGGATTCCTGAAATGGAAGAAGTGTCCGGAATAGTCCCACACGAATCCATTCCTCTTGACGGTACGGCAATAGCCTCCCGGCTCGTTCTCCTTTTCTATAATCTGAAAATCATGCCCTGTAAAATTGGCATAGCTGATACCGGAGACACCGGCTCCTATAATCAAATCCATTATGATCTATATTTAAAAAAGCCGTTG
>RCNI01001089.1_pt1 | contig 16551 bp, 14 predicted proteins | sample 2041151 | NCBI WGS metagenome assembly RCNI01 (sample SAMN09708214, study PRJNA481090) | feces metagenome | isolation source: feces | place: Antarctica: Albino Rookery | reverse complement strand
GACTTCAATGACTTCATCTGAAGATCGCAGTCAGAAGTCTTTGAGCCGAACATTGAATCCATACCAGACATCTCTGCATGGTGAATATCAACATTAGTTACATCGAAGTTAGAAAGATCGAGGAACTCTACACTCTCACATCCGAGGAACATTGCGTAAGCGCTCTTCAAGGATGGAGTAGAGAAGTTTACAAGATCTAGTTCCTTCAAAGATTTGCAGTTTTGGAACATTGAACGCATTGATACAACACCAGTTGTATTGAAGGAAGAAGTGTTCAAGCTCTCAAGTGCGTAGCACTCTGCAAACATGCCACGCATGTTTCCAACCTTAGAAGTGTTGAAGTTGGAAAGATCGAGGTTCTTAAGCTTCTCGCAGCCGCGGAACATCCAGCCCATGTTAGTTACGTTACCAGTATCAAATGAGCTTACATCCAAAGTTTCGAGTGATTTGCATCCCTCGAACATTCCGGTCATCCACTGTACCTGAGAGGTGTTCATATCACCAAGGTTTACAGTCTTAAGATTCTCGCAGCCGCGGAACATCCAACCAAGGCCACCACAGTTTGCAACGTTAAGTTTGCTTACATCTGCAGTTTCAAGTACCTTGAAGCCATCGAACAAGCCTTGACCAGCATTGTCCCCAGAAGCACGGAAGTGATTATCCAAAGGACCATTAATTACGAGCTCATCAGCAATAACAACGCTCTTAGCACGATCTTTGTACTGAGCAAGATCCTTTACGAGCTCAAGTCCATCAACCCAAGCATAAGCAGCCTTGTGGTTTGGTGACTTGCGGATTACAAGACTTGCATCGTCAGCATTCCATACAACCTGAGTATTGGAATTAACGATGAGGTGGGTCTCCTGAACAGGAGCAACTACTACTGGCTCTACATACATAGTCCAAGTACCAGCTACCTTTTCCTGGCCAAAGAATTTATTTGCTTCTACTACATTGTCATTAGCAGATGCCTTCTTCCAGGTACGTGGGAAGATAGTAACGTTCTTAAATGCAGCGGTGTCGAAGTTGTCACCGAATGTTACTGACTTTAGACCGTTAAGTCCGTAGCCAAACATTGCCTGTGCATCTGTAACCTTTGAAGTGTTGAAGCTTGTAAGGTCAAGATCTGCAACCTTAACGCAACCGTTGAACATCATGTTCATATCGGTTACCTGAGCTGTGTCAAATGTTGAAAGATCGAAGACTCAGCCTTCTCACAGAACCAGAACATCTTAGACATGTTCTGAGTCTTAGAAGTATCAAATCCCTTAAGGTTGAATGCCTCAGCCTTACGGAACTGCTGGAACATACCAGATGCATCAGCAGGTAATACTACAGTGCAGCCATCTGCTACACGTACAATCTGTGCATCGTTGTACTGACTCATAGCCTTAACAGCCTCGTCAGTCATCTGAGCCTTGGTGCCATTTGCAACACCAATCTCAAGTACCTTCTTGCCTTCTGCATTCTCAGATACAGTGAAGGTTACCTCAGCATTAGCTACAGGCTCAGTAGGCTGCTCCTGTTTAGCTCCAAGGTTGAAGAGAACATCTGAGCCCAATGAGTGAGGCTCGCCAAATCCCCATCCGGAAGGATCTGAGATATTGCATGTTGCGAAGTTGGTAGCAAACTTCAAAGTATACTGCTTACCAGACTCAAGAGTGTTTGCCTTAATGGTTGCAGTGAAGTGACGCGCAGCAGCAACTTGGCTGTTTGTAGTAAGACCGTTGGTCTCAACAGCAACCTGAGCTACAATTTTGTCAGCATCATCTAATACTACTACACCAGGAAGTTTCTTAAATGCACCAAGTGCGTTATCGAGACCTGCAGGTCCCTCAATACTACCAGCAACAACGATATCCTTGGCAAAATCAAATTCACCATTGATGGTGTTTACACCATCAACAACAGTAATTACCTTTGAAGCATCAAGGACATTCTCTCCATTAGTGACTTTCTGAAGAGTAAGCTTCAAATCTATTCCCTGAGCGCCCTTGTAAGGGTCGCCAGCAGGTGCTTCAGGTGCTACTGCCTCATTTGCCTTGAGCTTATCGGAAGGAGTGTATCCTTTTACTGTCCAAATTCCTGTACGGTTTTGTGGCTCAACCATCCAGAGTGCAATGCCAGCCTGCTGCTGACCATTATGAGAAACCATTGCTCCTGCGAAAGGATCTCCAGGAGTTACAACGAGAGCCTCAGCCATTGGGAGGTCACTTCCAAGGTTGAGAGCCTTAAGATTGCAGCCCTCGAACATGCCTTCCCACTGATTGCTATTTGCCTGAGCTGCCTTCAAATCCCAGTTTCCAAGATCGAGCTCGGAAAGAGATGTGCAGTTAGCAAACATAAGCTTAGTGCTCTTGCACTTAGCGGTGTCCCAATTGCTTACGTTGAGGCTCTTTGCCTTAGAGCATCCATTGAACATTTCAGTCATGCTCTCAACGTTAGATGTATTGAAGCTAGCAACGTTCAAACCGCTGAGCTTAGCATCGCGATAGAACATAAAGTCCATTGACTTTACATTTGAGGTGTCAAATCCATTGCCAAGGAATACAAACTGAAGGTTTGAACACATTGAGAACATGTTACTCATGTCAGTTACGTTAGAAGTATTCCATGTGCGCACATTGATGCTCTTAAGATTTACGCAATGATTGAACATGTGATCCATGTTAGTAACTGAATTTGTTTTGAGATTTTCAGTTACTTCAAGATTTTGAAGCTTTGAACAATCATTGAACAAGTAGGACATGTCCTTAACAGAAGAAGTATCAATGGCTTTGATAAATTTAAGCTCTGTTAGGTTAGAGCAACCGTCAAACATGTGACCCATATCAACAACATTTTCGAATGTCCAGCCACTGCCAAAGATTACTTTGCCAAGAGTACTACATCCCATGTACATTGAATTAACGTTAGTAACATTCTTTGCATTCCATTGTGTTGGAACAGAGTTCTTAAGACTCTTGCAGCCATAGAACATCTCATGCATATCAGTAACGTTTGAAGTATCGATTCCCTTAATTAAGGTTTTCTGAAGATTGCCGCAGTTCTTGAACATCTCACCCATGTTGGTGGTCTTAGATGTATCGAGCTTGCTCAAATCAATCTCTGTTACGTACTCACAAGCATAAAATGCCTGATACATGTCCTCAGGAGCCTTAACTCCCTTCTCGAAGACGATCTTAGTAAGGCGGTTCTTGTTGCCGTTTCCGTCAACTTCAGAGATGAACTTCATGCTCTCGAGCTGTCCATCTGCGCCATCCTTAACCTTAACGGTGAGGACGCCATTTTCCGCCTTCTCCCATACACAGCCGCCGTTTTCACCCTGTGCCACAACAGGTGAATCAGCTGCGTATACAAAACTTGGCATTGCCACAAATGCCAAAGCACAAACTACAACCAAGCTTATAAGACCGAGGAGGGTCTTATTCTTGCCCGGTTTATGCGTATGTGTCATACGCATCCCCCTTTCAGAAAAGTTAAACTACAACACGATATATTAACACACACATAACGCCGTTTAACTGCATGTAAGTGATATTTTAGTTTATATTTATGTCTAAATTAATAAATTTATTAATGTTTTATGCATTATATATAGCTGTTAGCAGGGTGTTTATAAATCAATATTCACTAATAAATAATTTGATGTAAAAGCGTTAGGTTTTTACTACTATAGCGCTATATAAATAATGACCGTTCACCGGGAATATCTTTCCCATTTCGATGAAGAAAATGTATACGCATAAGTAGACCAATCAATAAAAAATCGGACCTCTCCGAAGAGAGATCCGATTAGAAAAATGCTATCTATCAGCAACTATTTGCCCAAGGAATTACCAAGGAGCTGCTCTGCGTCTGCAGGAGTGATGTCTACCTGATAGAACATCTTGTAGAACTTCTGAGTTGTAGCAATCATGTCTACATCGTAAGCCTCAGGATACAAGGTGTTAGCTACCCACTGAAGACCGATGAAACGGTTTACTGAAGGTGGACGATCAAGCCAAGAGAAAGGAGCCTGTGGCATGGTGTATACACGACCATCCTTTACAGCCTGGATAGATGCCCAGTCTGGGCTAGTCTTGATAATCTCAGCTGCACCGCCGCGCTCTGGGCTCCATGCAAAGATTACCTGTGGGTTCCACTCAATAACCTGCTCGAGGGAAACAGCGGTCTTGCCCTTGCCACCCTTGCTCTCTACATCAGCAGCAACATTCTTAGCACCAGCAAGGTTGAATACCATGGAGTGCATAGATTTAGCAGGCTCAGTGTTGAGTCCTTCCTTGCCCTCTGCGTAGTAGATAGAAATGCGCTTGTCCTCAGGAACCTTAGCTACGCTTTCGGTAACATCCTTGTAGGTCTTAGCGCAGTAGTCGCCGAGCTCCTTAGCGCGCTCAGGCATACCGAAGATCTCACCGAGCTTCTTGTAGAGTTCGTCGGACTTCTCCATTGAACCATCGAGAACAACAACAGGAATCTGTGCCTTCTCCTGGTACTTGTCTGCCTTAGATGCATCAGACTCGCTTACACCCTTAGGTGCAACGTCGATGATAAGCTGAACATCGTTCTTGAGAAGCTCTTCGAAGTTAGTCTTATCCTTAGTTCCCCAATCTGGGAGATCTGCAGAACCCTTAGGAAGGTACTTGAGCTCCTGCTCAGTAAACTTCATAGTGGTTCCAGCGCACTTGCTAGGGTCCATAGTAAATACTGCAATCTGACCCATTGCGCTTGTGTAGTAAACACGCTCAATCTTAGTAGGTCCAGGAATAGTAACAGTACGACCTGCATCGTCTGTAAATTCTACTGTCTCAGCCTGACTAATCTGAGCCTGGCCTGCTGGAGCACAACCAGTGAGCGCCAAAAGAACTGCCAAACATGATGAAGCAATCATCATGTGCAAGGACTTCTTTTGCATAACCCATCCTCCTAAACAATCATGTAACTTACCTAGGAACGTTATAGTCCTAGTGAAATAACCGAACCCATTATAGTATAGTTAATTGCGATTTAGAAAAGATTTTTATTATTTATTATTATTTTTTAAAAAACGAATCAAAAAATTAACTATATGGGAGTTGTCGTGAGCCAAAAAGAACGCCTTGAATCCATCGATGAGGTCGCTGTATATGATGATATGGCAGAACTAACAATTGCAAGACCAGTTTCTATCTATGTCAAGGTAGGTATAGCAATTTCACTCATTGCTACCCTTTTAATATCATTTGGAATGGGTCGATTTCCTATCTCTCCAAGCGAACTTATAGACACGTTATATAATCACTACTTTAACGCTTCTGCACTTAACTCTAAAATGGACACGGTTTTGTTCAACATCCGTTTACCGAGAATTCTTGCCGTTGTCCTAGTAGGTGCAGCGCTATCTTCATCAGGAGCAGCCTATCAAGGCATGTTCAGAAATCCTTTGGTGTCCCCTGATCTTCTTGGTGCATCGGCGGGAGCAAGCTTTGGTGCATCCTTAGCCATTATCATGGACTGGAGCGTTACCATGATTCAGCTTGGCGCCTTCCTTGGAGGTATTATTGCAGTTGAATTAGTAATGCTTCTAGAGCGCTCTATTAAATATGATCAGCTCCTAGGGCTTGTGCTGTCAGGTATTATGGTTGGAACGCTCTGCCAAGCTGGTGTTTCGCTCATGAAGTTTATGGCTGACGCAAATAACAAATTGCCTGAGTTGACATTCTGGCTTATGGGAGGATTTGCTCACGTAACTAAACTCGACTTCCTCGCTACACTACCTTTTATGCTCATTGGTTTCTCTATACTTATGTACCAGCGCTGGAAGCTCAATGTTTTGAGCTTTGGAGAAGAAGAAGCAACGAGCCTTGGCATTAATGTACGCAGAACTCGTCGCTCAATCATTGTTGCTGCAACATTATTAGTATCAGCATCTGTAGCAATCTCTGGAATTATCGGCTGGGTTGGACTTGTTATACCTCACGTAGCTCGCGCTCTCGCAGGCCCAAATTATAAGAGCCTCATTCCTGTATCTATGTTTACTGGTGCAATATATTTGCTCATCGTCGATGACATCTGCCGCCTTGCATTGAGCCTTGAACTACCTATTGGAATTGCCACAGCAATCTTGGGTGTTCCATTCTTCATCTTCATTTTTAAGCACAACATGAAAGGTTGGTAAGAATGACCAACTCAAATATTGCTCTTAGCGTAGATAACCTAAGCTGCGGATATGACCAAAAGCAAATTATTGATAAGGCTTCTTTTACCGTAGACACGGGAGACTTTGCTTGCATTATTGGAGCGAATGGTTGCGGAAAGACGACACTTCTCAAGACCATTCTCGGTCTTCTCCCAGCACAAGGTGGAAGTGCTTATATTGATGGACAAGATATATGCGAACTTCAACCTATGCAGAGAGCGAGACTTTTGGCATACATTCCTCAAGCACATACTCCGCCTTTCCCTTATAGCGTTTCCGATGTTGTACTTATGGGAAGAACACCTCATATTGGTAATTTCTCTCATGTATCCTCGGAGGATAAAAAAATCGTATGGGATGCGCTCTGTCTTTTGGGAATTGAGAAGCTCGCGGATCAGCCTTATACAAGACTCTCTGGTGGACAACAGCAGCTTTGCTTAATTGCTCGTGCGGTAGCACAAGATGCACAGGTCATCATCATGGATGAACCTACCGCAAACCTAGACTTTGGTAATCAGCAGATGGTTCTTCATAGAATGAAGGATCTCTCAGATAGCGGTGCTACTCTTCTTATGGTTACCCATGATCCTCATCATGCCTTGTTTTGTGCGAATAAAGTTGTTGTTGTAAAAGATGGACATATCCTTAAAACGGGAACTCCCGAGGAGATTATTACGAAGGAAACCCTACAAGACATCTATCACACACCAATCGATGTTAAAAATGTCATGACTTCTGAAAATGAAGTAAGAAGAGTTTGTATCCCCCTATAGGAGATCTAATGCTATATATACTTACAGGCTCAATACAATCCGGAAAGACGAGATGGCTCCAAGAAGTCGTAAAACGACTTGAGGAGAGCTCTGTAAGATGCGAAGGTGTACTTGCGCCTGGAATATGGTCAGAAGCTAATGGTGAATTTCAGAAGGAAGGAATACTTAACGAGCTACTTCCCTTGCACGAAATGATAACCTTTGCGCTTAGACCCAATGAGTCAAAGGGCATTGTCGCCAATATCAATTGTTCCAGCAATCCAACACCACAATCGGGGTGGTACATCGACGAAAGTGCCGTACAGAAAGTAAATAGGCATTTTCTAAAATTAGAGGATGATTTCAATCACTCAGGCGATGACCAAACAACTATATTGATTATCGATGAGCTAGGTGTTCTTGAACTTCTTCGCAATGAAGGAATAAAGCAAGCACTCAAGCTTCTTGAGAAGGGGCCTCAAAACCACTACAAGCATGCGATAGTTGTAGCGCGTGCAAAGAAAGATCTACCAAAGATTGTAGAGGAAAGATTTTCTGGGTGTTGGGGTGACTCTGAGGTTATAGATCCTCACGAAATTACACCGGAAGAATTCATTACAACCTATCTATAACAAACAAGCTCCAGTACGCATTTGTACTGGAGCTTTATTATTTGCATAACCGTTTGTTTTAGACGGTAAAGAAGAAATAGAGGCAGAAGCCCAAAAGAATTAAGAATGCTGAAGTTCTATAGATTGTATTATCAAACGTAGGCTTAGTCTTATCCTTTGCATAAGCAATCAAAAGCTTGATGAATAGATAGATACCGTAGATTAGGAATCCAGTTAAGCAAATACCAATGATAGTTGCAATATGCACTCCAAATATTAGGGTTAATACACCCTGAAGATTAAAGAGCATATGCATCAGAATCGATATATAAATGCTGTCTGTCTTAATGGCAAAATATGCGAGTGCAAGTCCTAAAGGAAATGTATAGACGAACTGATTGAGATTCAGATGCATCATACCAAATAAGAGAGCTGTTGCTAAAATTGCAGTCGCATCACCATACTCTCTAATCTTATTAAGGAATAGATATCTAAAGATATATTCTTCGAAGACAGGCGCTACTAAGACAACACCAACAAGTAGGTCTATGGGATTGAGACTCGTTATCTCTGATCGAAAGACATTGTCACCGAGAGAAAGGCCCATGTCCTTAAAAAATGGCAGTATGACATATTCAGAAAACATTCCAAAGACTCGAGCAATCAATACAACGTATGCAAAGCCTTTAAGAAGATCAATGAATGAAAATCCCTTATCAAAACTTACGTTATGTTGGCCATTCTTCTCATGAAAGAAAATATAGAAGATTGCGACGATAAACGAGTATCTAAGAATTTCATCAAAGATGAACCATACATCATAAGAGATTGGATTTGCAGAAAAAAGTGTACTATTGAGTCCCGCTAACAATACATTAGTCATGTCAAAATTCTTATATATCTTCAGTATAAATACCGATAGGATCATGACGATGCAAACTTTATTAAAGTTGCTATAACGACTGTTTTTAGCATCTTCCATACGTATCACGCTCCCGATGTGCATATCAAATTTCAAACTAAGTACAGTCTACCCATTTACGGTGATATATAAAAAGCTCCCGTACGATTACGTACAGGAGCTTTTGAATTAGTAGTTGAGTTTTAGCTTAGTCCTCGAGCTGAGCCATTTCCTCAGCAAGAGTTGCTTCCTCGTCCTCAGCTGCAATAACTGCTGCCTTGACCTCAGTAGGAGCATTAGCCATCTCGTTGTCGTATACCTTCTTACCAGTTGGGTGATCCTTGAGCCAAAGCTCATTAGCCTTATCTACCCAAGAAGCTGCGTAAGGGGTTGTACGAGCACAAAGATCGTCAACAGACTCAGGAGTTACATACTCAGTGGAGCATGCGCAAGCCTCGTGAACAATCTCAGGCAATACGTCAGGGTTCTCAAGCATTGGGCATGGCTGAAGCATGTTGTCGTTCCATGGGTAGTGCTTACGGTAGCACTGGAACAAAGGCTGCTGCAAGCACTCAAGCCAGCTCTGCTCGTTGATGTTTGCGTTAGAGTAGTGAATGAATACGCAAGGCTCTACGTCTCCACGAGCGTTTACGTGGCAGTACATACGTCCACCAGCGATACAACCACCTACGAACTCACCATCGTTCTGGAAGTCCATAGCGAAGATTGCCTTTCCGCCCTCGTTCTCACGAACCTCACGGATGCGATGCAACATGTACTCACGCTGCTCGATGGTAGGCATAAGGTCTGCCTCAGCACCAGCACCTACTGGCATGTAGTGGAAGAACCATGCCCAACGTGCACCGTGGTCAATGATGTTGTCGAAGTACTCGTCAGAGGATACCTCGTCGATATTGTAGCGAGTGTAAGCAGTAGAAGTACCGAAGATGAGTCCGTTCTTCTTCATGAGCTCCATAGCTGACATTACCTCGTCGTAAGATCCATCTCCACGACGCTCGTCGTTAGAATCACGTGTTCCCTCAACAGATACAGAGAATACGATGTTTCCAAGGCGCTTTACTTCATCACAAAGCTTCTGGTCTACCAAAGAAGCATTAGTAAAGATGTTAAACAAAGAAGTGTTGTGCTTCTCAGCAAGCTTCAATACGTCGTCCTTACGTACCAAAGGCTCTCCACCAGTAAGCATGAAGAGGTGAGTTCCGAGTTCCTCTGCCTCAGTGATGAAGCGATCGAGGGTCTCGTAGCTGAGGTTTAGCTGATTTTCATAGTCAGCAGCCCAGCAACCAACACATTGCTTGTTACAAGCACTTGTAGGGTCAAAAAGTACAATCCAAGGTACGTTGCACTGATACTTCTCAGCATTGTAAGTACAATCGCGAAGACCACGGAAAGATGCCTCATAACCACCGTTAAGAATGAAGCCCTTCAATACATTAGGGTCAGTATCGTTAATAAAGCTCCAGAGGTACTTCTCCCACTTGCTTCCTGGGTAGATAGCCTCGCGGATGCCAGGAACAGCGTTAGGATTTGTATCCTTGAGAAGCTTCTCAGCCATGTTCAAAATCTTATCGAGCTTCTGATCTCGATCCTCAGACTTACCAGCCTTAATGAGCTGATCAGTTACAGTGCTGAAAACCTTACGTTCTGCAGCACGTGCGATTTTTGACGCCATTAATAACCACACCTTTCAAAATTAACTTATTGAAGTTAAGGATAATTTCTTAAGTCCAATTCTTAGTTGACACTATACTCCTGTATACCCAACAATTTCAATCTTTTAAGCAAGCGAAGAATATTTTCGTATAGATTTCACGTAAATATACTAAAACTTTATTATAAATTTTTTAATATAAAAATTACAACTCGCGACATAACACTATAATTAACCTTGTCTAACACGTTTAAATTTCGTTATACAAAAAATTAATAACTGTTTCAAAAATCAGAGAAATATTGTATAAAAAAACAAATGTATTAGTGAGCGCAAGATGGCTTCTCGTGAGGTTTTACCGGACGAGTCATAGCGCGTGCACGAATCATTTCAGCTGCAATTGAAACTGCAATTTCTGCAGGTGTAACAGCTAAAATTTCATCACCAATTGGTAGATGTACGGAATCTGCATCTTCCTTTGAAATACCTCTATCAACGAGCTGCTTGCGAGAATAAGCAGCTTTAGCACGAGAACCAATGCAACCAGTATAAACGGCGTGTTTTGGAATAACGCGCTCGAGAATATCAGTATCGAATTCATGGCCGTGAGTCATGACAACAACATAGTCGCGATTGGTGATATTGGCTTTCTCAGCCATTTCGTTAAAATCACCGTATTCCAGCTCAACGGCGTCTGGGAAGCGCTCAGTGGTAAGTAGCTCCTCACGATCGTCGAGAACTTTACAACACCAACCAACGGTAGTGAGTTGTGGAACGAGAGCCTGTCCTACATGTCCAGCACCGAAGATATAGCAAATTGGCTCAGGTCCAATAGGCTCGATGAGAAGTGTCTTATCTTTATCATAGAAGCAAACATCACAGCCCGTGTTGAATCCAGCAGCCTTGGTTTGTGCCTCATCAAGAATCTCAACTTTAACATTCTGAGGATCAGTGAAATCCTCAGTAAGCCATACGAGTTCGCCGTCTTTAAGGGTCTTTTCAATCTTCTTAAAGATATCAAGCTCTGCTGGGGTGATAAGACGAAGATCAACAAGCGCATCTCCGCCACATGCCATCATGGTATCGCCACGCTCATACCACTGGAAACTTTGCTCACGCTGTCCGTGAACAAGTTGCTTACAGTAATCAATGCACATAAGCTCGATAGCACCACCACCGATGGTACCCTCAAAGCTATCATCCTCGAACACACACAGACGAGCACCTGCACCACGAGGCATGGAACCCTTGATAGCTGCAATTGTTGCCATAGCAACATTATGTCCAGCTTCAAGTTCCTTAACAATGCGCTCAATCAATACATGATCGCTAAAGCTATCGTGAGCCATACAAACTCCTTTTAGTACAAATTGTTATATTAACCAGCTAAAACGTTGGTTGAATTTAAAATTGCTTCCAAAACTCCTCCGCCTACAGACAATGCCTTATCAGATGAGCAATAGCAGTGAGCGAGCTCGCAGCGAGGATCGATATCTCCGGACTTCATTCCTTCGAATACCTCTACACCTTCCTGCAAGAGTCCACGAAGAACGCCATCAATGGTGCAAAGCATAGGCTCGCCATCGACGTATGCTGCAACTTCTCCAGCCTTTACAACATCACCGATTTCTTTAACAGGCTCGAATATACCCGCTTTTGGTGCACGTAAGACACGCTCAGCGGCAAAACCTCCGATATTGCCTGGGATGCCAGTATTTGCAATAGGAGAACCTTCGTAAATAACGCGTCCCATGTAATGCCCACGCTTAGTTTCAATGCAAAGATCAACATCCTCACCTGCAGTAAATCCAGGTCCAACACCGATTACCAAAGGAGCCATGTCTTTTGTTGTGCCGATGTTTTTCTTTGCCAAAATACAATCTACAAGAACAGCAGGTTTGGTATGCCATACGCTCTCACCTGTTGGATCAGCCATGACGGCAATCTTTCCACTACGTGCAATTTCAAGTGCATCACCTGGTGTCTTAGCAAAGACTCCCTCAACACCTTCGACCGTGTAGCTTCCAAGGCGAATGGCCTCAGAGAAGCATACAGTGCGTCGAATGGAGGTTGGTACAGGCAAGTCAACCATGATGACATTCATGCCTGCACGGAACAGACGAAGCGCAACTCCTGTTGCAATATCTCCCGCTCCACGTACTTGTACGAGCATATATTCCTCCCCTTATAAGGTTAAATTTCGATGGTATAGATTTGTGAATACACAAGATTATCCTCATCTGCGAGCTGTGTAAACTCCGCTTCAATATCTGGATCCATACAGAGCGAAAGTCCGCATTCAGCAGAGATCTCAACGGGCACAGGAATAATCCTTGCCTTTATATTGCGCGTTTCAACAAATTTCTCTGCAGCAAGTGCTGCATGCGTGTTAGGAAACGTAACGATTGTCTTAAGTTGTTTCATGTAATCTCTTACTGCTTAGATATTGTGCGAAGTGCCTGTGCTGCGTGATGTATATCCTCAGAGGTAGTAAACCAGTTCCAGGAGAAGCGAACGGCTCCTGTATCCTGCGTGCCTAAAGCCCTATGCATACGAGGAGCACAGTGAGCTCCTGCTCGTGTGGCAATGTCAAAATCAAAAGATAGCTTATCGGCAAGTGCTGAGGAGGTTATCCCATCCATGTTAAGGCTCACGATTGGTCCATGAGGCTCGTTGAAATCACCATAGAGCTCAATACCTTCAATATCAGATAGCTCCTTGAGGAATTGTTTTGTTAGAGCAATATCATGTTCGCGAACAGTATCAATGCCCGTATCCAGTATCCATGCCGTTGAAGCAGCTAGACCTGCAAGTCCATGGGTATTTAGAGTTCCGGCCTCTAGGTGTTCAGGATATACTGCTGGCTGCCTTCTTTCGAAGGACAATACCCCGGTTCCTCCCTCAATTGTCGATGCGATATCAACATGAGGAGCGACGGCAATTCCACCAGTTCCCTGTGGGCCCATAAGGGCCTTATGACCTGTAAAGCAAAGTACATCAATACCAAGCTTATCCATGTCAATAGACATAGCTCCTGCACTTTGAGCTGCATCTACAAGGAGGTAGGCGCCCTTATCATGCACAATTTGAGCTATTCTCTCCAGATCACAAATATTACCTGTGAGATTTGATTGGTGCGTTACGCAAACTAGGCGAGTATGTTCATCTATAAGGCGCTCAAAGTCTTCTATGATGAGGATTCCTTGCTTATCAGCCCTGACATAGTCGAGCCTAACATCTGCCTCATCAACAAGTCGATGAAGAGGGCGAAGCATGGAATTATGATCCCAGTCAGTAACGACAACATGGTCGCCTGGCCCTACAAGCCCCATTATTGCAATGTTGAGTGCTTCTGTTGCGTTTGCAGTAAAGCAGACACGCTCAGGATGAGAAAAGCCAAGCAGTTGAGCCATGTTCTCACGAGCATCAAATATAATTCTTGCACTCGCAAGCTCAGACTTTGATGCACCTCTACCCGAGCTTCCCATACCACTCAGTGCAGACGCTACCGCCTGAATGACACATTCAGGTCGAGTATAAGAAGTTGCTGCACAATTGAGATAAATCATTTAAGAAAGCACACTCACATTAGGACGAAGTAATATTTGAGTGATGGCATACATATTAGTTACGCCACCAACGGCAAGATCCTCTTTAAGGTCGAGGTAATCAAGGCAGGTACCACAGGTCAGAATTTCAACTCCTGCAGCTTCTAATTCCTTGATATCTTCCAAGGATTCGCTTCCCTCACAGGTAAGCTTAGCGCCACTGTTAAAGAAGACCATAGTCTGAGGCTTTACGTCACTGTGAGCCAGTGCATAGATGTGTCCTTTCATAAGAACACGTCCAAGTTCATCATTGCCATGGCCCATGAATTCACAACCAATAGCCAACGTCTTCATAGTAGCTGTATCCTCTATATCACATACTACATCATCTGTAGATAAGTTTTGCTTTCGTAAATCATCTGCGTCCTCAATACCTAGGTAAATGGAGGTATAGCCGTCCTTATCCTCGTATGAGTAAGAAAGATTTTTCTCTTTAGCAAGACGCTCAAGATTAGATTTTGCAACCTCGTCTGTAATCATGACTTCAAGTGCATCCTCACCGTCCATGTGTGAGAGGGCCTCCAAAGTCAAAATAACAGGCTTAGGACAGGTTGTATTGCGAGCATCAACTTGTTTCATATCATCTCCTTGCGCTACATATTGCCCTGTATAACGTTTAAATAAACTATACCCGAGTTAGATAACCCGGGTATAGTCTTAATTCAAAATTTAGTTGTTGCAACCCTTAGTCTCAACAGGATCTACGACTGGATTGATCTCAGGAACGATGATTCCATCGTCGTTGAGCTCATGCATAGCCTGCTCAACTGCAAGTACGATGTTCTCATAACCAGTGCAACGGCAAAGGTGACCGGAGATAAGCTTACGAATCTCATCACGAGTGTAAGTTCTACCAGAACCGAGTGCCTCCATGCAGGTCATGATAATACCTGGGGTGCAGTAGCCACACTGTACAGCTCCACGCTCTACGAATGCGCGCTGGATAGCATTCAAGGAACCATCATTCTCGTTGATTCCCTCAACGGTCAAGATCTCCTTGCCGTTAGCCCAGATTGCCAAGTAGAGGCAAGAGTCGATTGCGCGTCCGTCAACGAGAACAGTACAAGCACCGCACTCTCCAACCTCGCAACCACGCTTTACAGAAACAAGACCAAGACGGTCATGAAGTACGTCGAGCAAAGACTCGCGAGGATCAATACCGATCTCTACTTCTTTGCCATTTACGACACAATTAAAAACGGTAACCATTATGCCTCGTATCCTCCCTTAGTTGCTGCCTCAACGAGTGCACGACGGCTCAACTCACGTACAAGCTGTGTACGAAGAGTCTTTGAAGCACGCCAACTGTCACGAGGCTTAGCATCTTCCAAAGCCTTCTCACCGATGATCTTAACTGCTTCATCAACAGTAAGACCGCGGCAAGCATCCTCAGCTGAAGGTGCACGCATTGGATTAGGACCAGCAACACCAAATGCAAGGCGGATATCTTCGATGGTTTTCTTGTCATCTGCAAGCTTAACCAAGCAAGATACACCCAAAGTAGCGATGTCGAGTGCCTTACGACGTGCGTACTTGATGTAGTGTCCGCTGAATCCTTCGTAAGACTCACGAGGAATGATGATCTTGATCAATACCTCGTCGTGCTCACGAACAGTGCGTCCAGGACCAGCATACCAGTCAGCGATGTTGATCTCGCGAACACCCTTAGGGCCCTTTACGCGAAGAATAACACCAGCTGCAACTGAAGTAGAAGCAGTATCTGCAGAGGTAATACCATTGCAGAGGTTTCCACCGTAGGTTCCAACCTCACGAAGCTGAGGTCCACCAGCGGTATCTGCAGCGAATCCCAATACAGGGAGGCGCTCCATGATGATGTCAGAGGTGTAGAGACCATTGAAGGTGGTCAAAGGACCAACTTCAATGTCACCGTTCTCCATTACCTCGATGCCCTTGAGCTCCTCAATGGAGTTGATGCATACGAGATGTGCGTTAGGAAAACGTCCCTCACGAACCTGAACTAAAACGTCTGTACCATTAGCGCAGATGATTGCCTTAGGATCAGCCTGAAGAGCTTCAATAGCCTCATCTACTGTGGTAGCAGTAACGATGTTTTCGATATCAAACATATTAAATCAACCCTTCGTCCAAGAAGCGCTCAACCAAACGCTGAGGTGAAAGTGGTAGGTCATAGAACTTTACACCAGTTGCTTGTAGGATAGCATTACGGATTGCAGGAGCTGCAGTAATTGTAGGAGGCTCTCCCAAGCTCTTGTTTCCAAATGGTCCAGTTGGGTCATCAGTCTCGATGAACATGCACTTAAATTCAGGGCTGTCCATAGAAGTAGGAAGTTTGTAGTCGAGGAGGTTGCCGTTCAAAAGACGACCGGTCTTCTCGTCGAATACCATTTCCTCATTAAGAGCAGCGCCAAGGCACATGGACATTCCACCGTGAACCTGAGCCTCAGCCATCTGAGGGTTAATAATCTTACCTGCATCGTGAACGTTGCAGATACGATCTACCTGTACGGTTCCGAGTGCCATATCAACAGTGATGTCTACGAATGTACAACCGTAGCACAAGGTGTTGGTCTTGGTCTGGTGAGTAGTCTCAGCCATGATGTGTACAGAGTGCTCAAGTGAATAGAAAGCAGTCTCTGCCAAGTCTGCCATGGACAATACCTCTTTGTTGAGGTGAGTATCCCAAATAGCACCATCGATGATGTCGAGGTTTGCGTTGTTAGGAAGCATTTCGTGAGCGTAATCCAAGATGCGCTCGCGGAACAACAATCCAACCTTGCGGATTGCTCCACCAGTTACGTAGGTCTGACGAGATGCGTAAGCACCAGATCCGTAAGGTACAACGTCGGT
>RCNI01001108.1_pt1 | contig 16565 bp, 14 predicted proteins | sample 2041151 | NCBI WGS metagenome assembly RCNI01 (sample SAMN09708214, study PRJNA481090) | feces metagenome | isolation source: feces | place: Antarctica: Albino Rookery | reverse complement strand
TTGTAAGATGGACAATCATAGTCGATATACTCGATATTCTCTACAATCTCGTCAATCATCTTCTGAGCATCAAAGAGGTTCCAAACGTTTCGTACAACCTCAAGTCGTGCCTTAGTTTCAGGACGACGAGGCATAAAAAGCGTACAACAATCAGGAGCGGTCTGACAGCAGATATCATACGTGCCAATCTCGTGGGCACGCTTAATAATCTCTGTCTTGTCCGATCCAATAAGTGGGCGAAGTACAGGAATATCAACTGCATCATTAACAGCGGCGATATTCTCTAAGGTCTGGCTTGCTACCTGACCTAATGACTCGCCTACGCAAATAGCACGAGCACCTTCAATTTCTGCAACTCTTTGAGCTACAGCATACATAAGGCGTCGATACATGATAATACGAAGAGCCTGAGGTACTTGCAGTGCAATCTGCTTTTGGAACTCACCGATTGGAGCAACATAGAGGCGACCAATCATGCCGTATGGCCTTAGAGCCTCACAGATGTCTTGACACAAGTATTCAGAATCATCAGCAACAACAGGACGTCCACTAAAGTGGATAGGAACACATACTGCTCCTCGACGACCTACCATCCAGGTGGACACAGGAGAATCAAAACCGGAAGACAACAAGCTTACAACCTTGCCTGCGGTACCTACAGGTAGTCCTCCGACACCTTCTATACCATCTGCCCAAATATAGGCATCATCCTGGATAAGATGTACTTGAACAGTAACGTCAGGTCCGTACATCTCAACACGCTTGCCTTCCCCATCGAAGGCTTTGCATAAAGCACTGCCACAAAGCTGATGAAGCTCAAGCGTGTGGAGAGGAAACTTAGTATTTGACCTGCGAGCATGAACCTTGAAAGTCTCAAATGACTCTACTTCTCTCAAAGCTGCAATACAGCAGTTTTGAAGGTTCTCTTCAGTCTGTTCGCACTTGAAAGCAAGACTTACCTTAGCTACGCCTGGAACACATGCAATAGCACGTGCAATAGGATACATATCTTCGCAAGACTCATCAAAGATCAGAATATGACCAGAGATTCTCTTTACAAGTGCATGTGGATAGTTCTTAAGGGCTTTTTGGATATTGTTCACTAGCTTATTTTCAAAGCGAGAGCGGTTCTTTCCCTTAAGACCGATTTCATGATAATGAACCAAGCATACGCGTTGAGTCATTATTAGAACTGAATCTCATTCTCGTCGTAGATTTCCTTCTCGAAGGACTCTACATCAAAAGTAAGTTCACCATCTGCAATCTCATTCATAGCTGTGGTTACAGAATCCTTACCTGCTGCCATGATAGTAATATCATCTACTTCTTGAACTGCAGTAACACGAAGGTGCTGAGAGCGAATCATATTATTGATGTCGCAAGCACGCTTAGATGCTACTGTACGGTGCAGAGCAAAAATGGATTGTTCTGAGTCTCATCCAAGAGTTTATTGATTTCAGGTTTAACAATGGACATTTAATCCTCTTTCAACTCGAAAGATTTAATTGTATTTAGCAACTCCTGAGTAGCAGTAGCTAAATCATCGTTCACAACACATGCGTCATATTCATTAGCCAATGAAAGCTCATGCTTGGCATTGGCCATACGCAATGCGATAGTCTGCTCATCTTCAGTACCGCGGCCTTTAAGCCTCTCCTCTAGTACTTCTAAGGAAGGTGGCTTGATGAAGATAAGAACGGCATCAGGATATACCTTACGCACATTTAAAGCGCCCTGCACATCAATCTCTAAAACACTAGATTTACCAAGATTGGAGAGGCGCTCTACTTCACTTTTTAATGTACCATAACGGTTGGCATGCACATGTGCCCACTCAAGAAAAGCATCTTGTGCCACATACTCATCAAACTGCTCGTTTGTAAGAAAGTGATATGCAACACCATCTTGTTCCCCGGGACGAGGTTTGCGAGTAGTCGCAGAAACAGTCAGGCCCAGGCTCTGATCCGCTTTCAAGATTTCTTGAAGGAGCGTACCTTTACCTGCGCCTGACGGTCCAGAAATAACAAAAAGTTTATGTTGTTTCAATTATTTAGTGAGAACTTCGATGAGCTGCTCGCGCTGACGGTTACCAAGACCCTTAACGCGGCGGGTTGGGGAAATTCCAAGCTCGTCCATAATCTTAGAAGCTTTTGCCTTGCCGTATCCAGGAAGGGACTCGATCAATGCAGAAACCTTCATACGGGTTGCGATTGGGTTCTCAGACTCAAGAACTTCCTGCAAAGAAACCTTGCCGGTCTTGATGTCTTCACGAAGCTGTGCGCGCTCGTGGCGTGCCTTTGCTGCCTTTTCGAGAGCTGCCTTACGCTGCTCATCAGTAAGCTGTGGAAGGGCCATTATTTCCTCCAAACATAGATGTTATAAACCTTTGCGAATATACATTCGCTTTGTAGCGTGATTAAGTTTGGCAATATTTATTAACAAATGCAAGGTTTTTTATACATTTTGTTATTAAATAACCAATTCACCCACATAAAACCCACTTTTTTGGGCCTTCTCTAAGAGATTACCTCTTATAATACTGCATTTATGATTTGCTGCAAGTAAAATTTTGTAACTTATCAAAAATTTAGGACAATTGCATAATAACCTGCACAAATCGACTACAAATCAATTTATATCTCCGAATTATTTCATATTGTTTTTTATTTATTTATATGTATATTTGAACGATTATGAATTATAAATTCTCTTTATTTATACATAGAAACTTAATTTCATTCGAATTTTGAATATTCTGTATACAAAAATGCCTGAAACTAACAATTTAAAGTTTCCTGGGAAATTTCAAAGTTAGTTTCAGGTCAATAATTTCATTTAGTTATAAAACAAAATCTCATTATAGGTAGGCACTGGCCAGTAGTCATGAGCAGTAATAATCTCCATGCAGTCAATAGCATCACGAAGCTCATCCATAAGAGGAACTATCTCATGAGCATAACGATTTGCTCTTAGTTGCAAATCTTCAATCTTCTCAACCTCATGATGTAGGTCATCAAGTTTCTCACGAATATCAGCAGCTCTACGTGTACCAGCTACTAAACGAGCGAGAAGGTCTTGTTGGAGCTCAAGATCGCCTTCGGGCAATATCTGAAGAATTGATGCAATCTCCCCAGCCAAAACACTCGCATAATGGTTAATAGCAGGCAAGTAGACACGTCGAACCATTCGCTTCATGACGCGAGCTTCAATGTTAAGAAGTTTGCAATACTTCTCGAGCTTAACCTCATAGCGACTATGAATTTCTGATTCTGTCAGAATGCCAAAGCTCTCAAAAAGCTCAATGCTTTTCCTATCAATAAAACATGGTAGAGCTTCTGCAGTTGTGCGATTATTTGCAAGGCCGCGACGCTGAGCCTCACTCTCCCACTCATCAGAATATCCATTGCCATTAAAGATGATGCGTTGATGATCACGAAGAACAGTGCGAATATATTCAATAGCACGTGACTCAAACTGATCAGAACTTACACCTTCCATTGCATCAGCAAATTCCTTCATGGACTTAGCCATTGCAGCGTTGAGAACTATATTGCAATCGGAAAGATTACATGATGAGCCAGGCATACGGAACTCGAACTTATTGCATGTGAAGGCAAATGGGCTCGTACGATTTCGATCCGTATTATCCTTCAAAATACGTGGAAGTTGAGCAACACCAAGATCCAAAGCTACCTTTTGTGCGCTATTGTACTCAGTGCCACTAGCAAGTGCATCTACGATTTCTCCGAGTTCATCACCTAAGAAAATAGATACGATAGCAGGTGGAGCTTCATGAGCACCCAAGCGATGATCGTTACTTGCAGACGCTGTAGTCATGCGCAGCAATTCCTGATAATCATCTACTGCCTGAATTACACCAGACAAAAATACGAGGAAGCGCAAATTGTCCATTGGAGTATCGCCCGGATCCAAAAGATTAGCTGTTGGAGTGGACATAGACCAGTTGTTATGTTTGCCAGAACCATTGATTCCTTCAAATGGTTTCTCATGCTGAAGGCAAGTCAACCCATAGCGAGATGCAAGAAGGCGCATCTTTTCCATGGTAAGAAGATTCTCGTCAATAGCTCGATTGGTATTAGTAAATACAGGAGCTAACTCATGCTGAGCAGGAGCAACTTCATTGTGCTCTGTTTTAGCAGCTACACCTAAAGCCCAAAGCTCTTCATTAAGATCCTTCATGTACTTACTTACGGTAGGACGAATAGCCCCGAAGTAATGCTCTTCGAGCTCTTGTCCTTTATATGGAGCACAGCCGAATAAAGTACGCCCTGTCACCATGAGATCCTGACGTTTTTCGTAATCTTTTTCAGAGATCAAGAAATATTCCTGCTCTGCACCAAGTGTACTCACCACGCGCTGATATGGCTCACCAAAAAGAGCAAGGACACGATTAGCTTCGTGATTGAGTGCCTCCATAGACCTCAATAGTGGAGTTCTCTTATCGAGAGCTTCACCGGTGTAGGAGCAAAATGCAGTTGGTATGCATAGAACGCCATCTTTAACGAAGGCATAGCTTGTAGGATCCCATGTAGTATAGCCACGAGCCTCGAAAGTAGCACGAAGTCCACCTGATGGGAAACTTGATGCATCTGGCTCGCCTTGGATGAGTTCCTTACCTGAGAACTTAGTAATAGCGCGACCATCGGATGTAGGCTCGAGAAAAGAATCGTGCTTTTCAGAAGTGATACCACTTAAAGGCTGGAACCAATGCGCAAAGTGGGTTGCACCCTTCTCGATTGCCCATTCTTTCATAACGTGAGCAACTACGTTTGCAACCTCAAGATTAAGCTTCTCTTCTCCTTTGAGGGTTTTCTCTAAGGAAGCATATACATTAGAAGGAAGTCTTTCCTTCATGACATGATCATTGAACACCATGGTTGCATAATTCTCTGAAATTTTAGACACGATACTACTCATTCCTAACTTGTGATAACGACTGAGTTAATTGCGTTTATAAAACTTATTCCATTCAGTATAAGGATAATTAATCATGCAGGATTATACATTCTTATATTTAACTAATTCATCTCAGTATCTACATTTAACATGCAGATGATAAGGCTAAAAAAATCCGCCGAGACACTTTCGACGGATTCAGTATTACGAACTTTAATCAATTTATTTCTCTATCCAAACACGCTTATTGATGTCTTCTGCTGGCTTTGGATCTGGCTGTGCCTCAATAGATCCAAATGACATCTGTGCAATAAGCCTCCAGGTCGAAGGAATATTGAACTTTTCAGCTACAAAGTCATCTATGACTGGATTGTAATGCTGTAGGGAGGCTCCAACATTTAACTCTCTCAATGCACACCAGACAGAGATTTGTGCCATGCCATTGGCCTGATTAGCCCATATAGGAAAATTCTCAGCATAGGTCTTGAATTGATCTTGCATGGTTGCTACAACTTGCTCATCTATAAAGTATAGGATGGTTCCAGCTCCAGCTTTGAATGAATCTATCTTTTCGCGAGGTACCTTACCCCCAAAACAGTTATAGATTCCATCCCAAAGCTCATCTTGCTTCTCCCCTTCAACAATGACGACTCTTTGGCTGTGCATGTTGAAAGCATCCGGTACAAGTTCAACAACCTTGCGAACCGTATCCTCAATCGTTTCGTAACTTACTGGAATATCTTTTCCAATATTGTAGTAAGTGCGGCGTTTACTCAAACTGTCGATGATTCCCATGACTACTCCTTCATTAGGATAACTTGATTAAATTATTGCCTGAGTAAAGAGGCTTTATTCATCATTTGCTATTACTACAAACGTATTGTGACACAATAACAAATAAGCCTCTCAACTTACGTTAAGAGGCTTATACAACATATATGTTGGATTTAAACATCTATGCAAGATAGTGCAAAGATGCGTATTAGACACAGAAGTTTCTAAAAAAGCTAGATTTTAAAGAGTAGATCTTCTACCTCAACGTATCTTCCAGAACATGAGCGTGCCTCGGGTATCTGTGGCTTATCTAGCACAACAATCATAGTATCAGTGCAATAACCGAGCTCAGACATATAATCGTAATCTACTTCTACGATAGGATCTCCAGCAAAGATTCTATCTCCCTCCTTGCGAAGGTTTTCAAAACACTCCCCTTTAAGATCAATGGTATCAATACCTATGTGAACCATAATGCGAACAGTATCTTGCTCAATAACAAATGCATGTCCATCAGGATATATGGAGGTTAAAACACCATCACAAGGAGCATAAACCATACTTTCAAAAGGATGAATTGCCACGCCATCCCCAAGCAATCTATCAGAAAATACTTTGTCCTGAACCTCATCTATTGGCTTGAGTAAACCAGAAACTGGAGCCAATATATCTACCATGTGTATAACTTCCTTTACACGAATGAAAATTTAATAAGAGAAGTATACGTCATACAAACCCTTTTAAGTATAATGTGGAAACTAAATTTTATAATTTGTTTTTTAAACCTAAAAGAAAGAAGACCTCGCAAAAACGAGGCCTTCTTTGGAAGACTTGATTATCTCAAGATATCTAATTTTGAGAGATAATACGCTTTGACATCTGGTATGTAACCAGCATGTACAAGATATAGATCAGGATAAATCCAGCAAGGGCTACTATCTCGGTAGGGCCTAACATCAACGTAATAAATCCTGAGACATTTTCTTTGAGCTCAAACATAGCAATGCCTGCATAGAATGCTGCAACCACGAGTGGTGAGATGTAGTAGAACATTACCTGCTTGAGAAGACTCTTCCTGCAAAGCTCATCTGAAACACCTATCTTTCTGAGGATTTCATAGCTCTTGCGCGAGTCAAGCGCAGAAGAAAGTTGCTGGATGGAAAGAATGGTTGCAACAGTCATAGTGAGCACAAAACCAAGGTAGAAAGACATATAAACAATAACAAGCTTACCACTGTTTATATTCTTCTGGTAATCAGCTAGATCAAAAAATAGAAGGCTTGATGACCATTCATGGCTAGATTCATTGGATGATGTATCTCCCTCAGTAACCAAACTAGAAATTCGCTGCGCTGCCTTTTGATTATCGACACCCTCTTTTAAGATAAACTTCTCCGATTGGCTCGACATCTTAGATGATGTATCAACGAGATTGTCTGGTACAACAATTACACCCTCACAGGATCCAGTGCCAAAGGCAGTATCTAATAGTGCAACAACTGGACCAGTTAAGCTCTCATTTGAAGCAGGTGTTAGTGAGTGACCATTCGCATCAAAGATTGCACCATTTTGCATAAGTGCGGAAAGTACCTTAGGATAGCGGTCGAACATATTACCTGCTAGCAGATACTGACTATCATTCATGGCGACTGGCTTAACATCTACAAACTTACATGCATTTAGATACTGAGAGTACGTTACAACACGCAAATACTCATCGCCGATAAATTTGAACTCTTCATCAGTTAATTTGTTCTCTTTTTTAAATCCCTCTACGTCCTTGATGTTTTCATCTATAAGCTTTGACAGCCTCATATCATCTTTTGTATGACCGATTGCCTCTGGGAAGAAAACCTGAACATAAACACGCTTATCAACGATATCGTTCGTATTATCTAACCCAACCTTTTTCAAATGCTCTTCAAGGGTTTCCCCTCCAGGAGCATATATATCAAAGTCATCAACGTCTACAAAGTGAGGAGTCGAACTAATACTCATATCAAACGGAAAGAGATTCTCCTCCATCCAACGGAAATATGAGTTAAATCCAAGTGATGTAGTAAGACAAGATAGCGTAAAGAATAGAAGAAGGCTCATAACAACCATTGTTGAGGTTGCATTGGTAAAGCGAGATGAGATTTGACGGACGCTAAACATGTTAAGGCCAGAAAAATAGCTCTTCTTTCTACTCTTTGCAAACATAAGATATGCTGCTGCAAAAGAGTAAAACAACATGATTGTTCCGATAATCAAAATCAAGGTTGTCTTTACGAACTCAGTTGGAAAACTAAGTTCAACCATACGCAAAAACTCATTGTACTTATGATCATGAAGACGAACACAAGCCCAGGCAATCATGGCAAGAGCACCAATAAAGATAACACCCGCAACATACGGATTGCGAAGTTTTACATCCTCATTGCGACGAGAAGCTTGAAAGAGATCAATTAGCTTTACCTGAGTTACCGAGAAGATTGTAAAGATCCATACAACCAAAAACATCAAAACGAAGCAGGTTATAGTAAATTTCATTGCCTCCATTGAGAACATGAAATGGAAGTTTGTAATCTTCGTCTGCATAACAGATGCGGTAACAAAGTATAAGAAATGAGATAGGAATACTCCCAGCAAGATTCCAATTGCAAGGCTTACCAAGGAGGAAAGCAAAATCTCAAGAGTCAAGATTTTGGCAACTTGAGTCTTCTTCATTCCTAGAAGCTGATAGATTCCAAGCTCTTTCTTACGACGTCGAATTAAGTAGTTATTAGCATATACCAGCAGAAATCCGAATATAAACGACAGAAATATCGTCATACCACTCATGACAGTCTGGATTGACTCTAATGCATTACGACTTTGAAGGTCGAGATTTTGAGCCTGAACACCTAAAGAATTAAAGGCATAAAAAAGTGCTGCACTAAAGATAATCGTTAGATAGTAGATGGTGTAATCTTGAACAGATTTGCGGATATTTGCATATGCAAGCTTAAAGGTCATCATGTTGACCACTTCCAATTACATTTACAACATCCATGATGTCTTTGAAGAATTCATCGCGACTCTTATCGCCACGACGAAGCTCAGAATAAAGCATTCCATCACGTAGGAACAATACACGGCTGCACCAACTAGCAGCATATACATCATGTGTAACCATCAAGATTGTTGTATTGTCTTCCTTATTAATCTGCTTAAACGAGGCCAAAAGGTTGCGTGTATTCTTAGAATCCAGTGAACCTGTTGGTTCGTCTGCAATAAGCATACGAGGGTTATTGATCAGTGCACGACAAGCAGCAACACGCTGAGCCTGACCACCTGATACCTCATAAGGAAAGTGCTTCATAATCTTCGAAATACCAAAGCGACCAGCAATGCGATTGACACGAGATTCAATCTCTTTATATGGGACGCGAGCAATAGTAAGAGGTAAGCTTACGTTTTCCTCACAAGTAAGCGTATCTAAAAGATTAGCCTCCTGAAAGATAAATCCGAGCGTACTACCACGAAAATTTAAACGCTGTTCATTGGACATTGAGGCGGTTTCAATTCCATCTAGATAGACCTGACCCTTAGTTGGCCTATCGATAGTCGAAATACAATTGAGAAGTGTGGTCTTACCTGAACCAGAAGGGCCCATGATACCAACAAACTCCCCTTCCTCAACTTCGAAGCTCACACCTTGAACGGCCTGAAAAACGTTTCGCTTCGATGTTCCATAGGTCTTTTCGAGACCTTGAACTTTTAATACTGTACTCATGGTTCCTCCTTGAGCATATAAACATTCATAACGTTTTACAGTTACCATTCTGATGAAATGAAGTGGGTCTATCCATCGATTAATATAACAATAACCTTACAGTTTTGTAAGGTTATCAATATCACGTGTTAAATTGTAAATTGGAGTCGAATTAAGTAAGACTTAAATATCGATATCTTCTGATAAGCGATTGAAGATAATATCTACCTTAGTATAATCACCTTCAGATGACGTTATATCAATCTGCACACCCATCTTATGAGCAAGTCTTTCAACAAGGTATAGTCCAATTCCTGTCGCCTTCTCTTTAGCTACCATGCGTCCATTTACGCCAGTAAAACCTTTATCAAAGACACGCAGAAGATCAGATTGAGATATACCGATACCATTGTCGATGACACTCAGAATGTACGTATCTTCAACATCTCCTGAACCCTTAGAAAGACTGAATTCAAGGTAGGATATTTCTTTTGTACTATCACAGTATTTAATGGCATTATCTATAAGCTGACCAATGATAAATATCATCCATTTCTCATCACATAGAACCTCATGATTGAGATTGTGAGTCTTGATATGGATGTCATTTTCTATCAAGAAAAGCGATCTTGATTTAATGGCTTCATTTACCATATGCAACACACGAGCAGGCTTCACAATGAAATCTCGATCAAGACTTTGCATACGAGCATAAAAAAGTGCTTGTTCAGTATAAGCTTCAATGCGTGAGAGCTGTCGCTTTAGCTCTATAGCAGAGGCTCCTGGATAATGATCTGCAATAAGATAGGATGCTGCTAACGGAGTTTTAATCTCGTGAATCCAGGTTTCAATAAACTCCTTTTGTTCTTTGAGTTGACTTTGGTTATTCTGAATTGAATGCGCATATTGACTGATTAGAGCATCTACCGCAGCATAGGTTATTCTGCCTTGATATGTCTGTGGTTCATGAATGAGTACGTTAAGATCGAACGCATCAACTCCCGCATGTATAAGATTGTCTACATCTGCCCAAAAACGTTTATCGGACTCGTAACGTACAATAAGACGTATAAGACCAACAAGAGCAATGGACAGGATGATAAAAACAATCAAATCAAAGTCGAGTTCAACCGTGTTTAAAATAAAATATATAGACACGCACAAAAGAGCATCTAATAGAATCTCAACCCAAGATGACATTATAAATTTAAGGAACTGCATAGCATTAGATCCAGTTTGATTGCGCCTGTTCCTATTCACTGACTGCATATCCACGTCCTCGATATGTAATAAGAAAATCTTCTAAACCAATTGAAGAGAGCTTCTTGCGCAGACGATTAACATTCACCGTGAGTGTATTGTCATCGATGAAATCCTCTGAACTCCAAAGCTCATACATAATGGCTTGACGCTCAACACAAACACCTGGATTTTTCATAAGAATCTGTAGGATACGCATCTCGTTTTGAGTAAGGTGAACTGACGTGTCACCATTAGCAATACTCATCTTATCAATATCAAGAACGACACCATCATGCTCAATTTGCCTTGTTGATTCCTGAGCATTAATTCTCCTGAGCAAAGCATCCATACGTGCAAGCAATATGTGAGGACGATAAGGCTTAGCAATAAAGTCATCAGCGCCCATTCTCATGCACATTACCTCATCAACCTCATCAGTTCTACTAGTGAGAACAATGATTGGAAGCTGAGATTTTGCACGTATATCCCTACAAACATTAATGCCATCAGTATGAGGAAGATTCAAATCGAGCAAAAGAATATCCGCCTTAGCGCCAAGACAATCAGCGCAAAGGTTCGTGAAGTCAGAAGCAACTTCCACCTCATAATTATTCTGTTCAAGGAGTCTTTTGAGCTCCGATGCTAATGTTGCATCATCCTCAACAATGAACGCTTTCATATAATTCCTTATAGTTATTCTTTATTACAAATTAGCAAATTGTACCGTTAGCCTCGTTAACATTATCGTCTGCATCAATTACTTCAATAGCTGCAATGATAGCCTCTACCATAATATTTAGTGACATAGAAGGATACTGAGGCTTGTTTGCGACCTGCTCGGGTAAATATGGCACATGAATGAAGGTGCTCATCCCATTCTTACCTTGTTGAGCAAGAATGTAATTGGCCAGATAGAATATATGATTACATACAAAAGTTCCTGCTGAATAAGAAACCGAAGCTGGAATTTTACGGTTTTGAACATGTTTAACCATTGTTTTGAGTGGAAGTCTGGACAGAAACCCATCTGGGCCATCGGCACAAATCTTCTGACCTGATAGAACTTCCCCATCATTATCTGCAATTCTAAACTCATCCAGATTGATGGCAACGCGCTCTAGAGTTACATCAGGCCTTCCACCAGCTTGTCCAATACAGATAACAGCATCGAAGGATTGGCCATTGAGAAGATTTTCTAGTTCGATACGAGAACGTTTGGCTGAAGTTGGAATTTGTCTAGTCTCTATCTCATGGTTACCAATTTTAGCAGGGAGTTCATCAAGAATAAGCGAAGCTGGATTTACATCGTCATCCCCAAATGGATCAAAACCTGTAACGAGAATCTTCATACTACTTACTCCTCTCAGGATATGGCATGAATCTGTCTAAAACATCTAAGGAATACCCCTCATCTAGATAGAGATCATAAATTGGTTGTATGTATTCCTTAGCCGGAATACCGCACTCTCCTACATTGTCACTCATGACATACATCATCGCAGATCCTAAACTTGTAGGAACTTCAACCTTGATATAGGATTGCGGATATCCCTCATATACATCAAGGTTTTCTTCGTCTTCATCCTCTATCTCCCAAACATAAACAGGAATAGAAGACGAGGTATCTTCAATGGCATTCAAATAGACACCCGAGTAAATGTCACGACATTCAAGTTGATACCCAGATAATATTTCCTTTGAAACAAGATGTGCTTTAGGACAACGAACTTGCATTTGTTCCTCAATCATATTCGATCCATATGCCACATAAAGTCGTCCCATACACTTCCTTTCACTAATCATTTGTTTAACTATAACAAAATGGTGCTCCGCCCTAAAGCAAAGCACCATATAAGTGTAATGTTTATTATTTAGCAAGCATCCATAACAGCCTGAGCAACTGCATCTGCAACTCCCTCAAACATAGGGCTTACAATAATATTATCCTCAGAAAGTTCTATTTCAGGAATAAGATTTGCAATTGCATGAACTGCGGCAATTTGCATATCCATTGTAATTTCTGATGCACGAGCAGCCAAAGCTCCCTTAAAGATACCTGGGAAGACCAAAACATTGTTGATCTGATTAGGGAAATCACTGCGTCCTGTTCCTACAACACGAGCCCCTCCAGCCAATGCTTCGTCTGGATAAATTTCAGGTTCAGGATTTGCCATTGCAAATACAATTGCATCATGAGCCATGGTAGATACCATTTCCTTAGATACAAGACCGCCACGACTTACACCAATAAAGGCATCTGCACCAACCATAGCATCAGCCAGTTTACCTTTAAGGTCATTGTTATTGGTCATATGAGCAATGTCGCGCTTTGCCTTATCCAAACGCATATCATCATGCTCAATGATGCCATGTTGATCACTAACAATGATATTACCCATACCCATAGCGTGTAAAAGACGCGCAATAGCACTTCCAGCAGCTCCACAACCATTAATAACAACAGTTGAATCTTCAATCTTCTTTCCAACAAGCTTAAAGGCATTGAGCATAGCTGCACATACAACAATTGCTGTTCCATGCTGATCATCGTGGAATACAGGGATATCAACGAGCTCCTTGAGCTTCTCCTCTACCTCAAAACAACGTGGAGCTGCAATGTCTTCAAGATTGATACCACCAAAGCTCTTAGAAATTAATGCGATAGTACGAACCATTTCATCTACATCGTGAGTATCAATGCAGATTGGGAAAGCGTCAACGTCTCCGAAGGCCTTAAAAAGCGCGCACTTACCCTCCATAACAGGCATACCAGCAGCAGGACCAATATCACCAAGTCCAAGTACAGCACTGCCGTCAGTAATGACAGCTACCATGTGACCACGACGAGTAAGATTGAAACTCTTCTCATAGTCTTTCTCGATAGCTTTACAAGCAGCAGCTACTCCAGGAGTGTAAGCTAGTGCAAGATCTTCCTTTGTAGAAAGTGGTGCACGAGGTACTATTTCAATCTTACCTTGTAGTTCCTCATGAAGCTTTAGGCTCTCCTCATAAACGGACATACCTGTTCCTTTCGTTTGTTCTATACCATCTCTTCTGGCTTAAAAACACGATCAAACTCTTCTTCGGACATATATTTAAGAGCTTCATTTGCCTCTTTAAGGCTTGAATTGTGCTCTTGAGCCCAATGAGCAAGGCTTGCTGCCTTCTCGTATCCAATATAAGGTGCTAGAAGGGTTGAAAGCATAAGTGAGTTGTGCAAGTTTCTGTGCATAACCTCACGATTTGGTTTAATTCCCTCAACGCAACGCTTACCAAAACTGGCAATTGATTGGCTAAGAAGTCTAACTTCTTGCAAGAAATTATACGCAGTTACCGGTAAGAATACATTGAGTTCAAAGTTGCCCTGACTTGCAGCAAATCCGATTGTAGAATCACAACCAAGAATCTGAGCGGCAACCATAGTTACCTGCTCACATTGTGTTGGATTTACCTTACCCGGCATGATGGAGCTTCCTGGCTCATTAGCAGGAATGGTAATCTCTCCCAGTCCAGCACGAGGACCACTAGCAAGCCAACGAATATCGTTTGCCATTTTCATCATGTCCATAGCGAGAGCTTTAATAGCGCCGCTTGCATACACCATCTCATCGAGTGAAGTTAGTGCATGGAACTTATTAGGTGCAGGAATAAACTGAGTACCTGTAAGTTCAGTTAGATTCTTGCAAACCTCAACATCAAAGCCGTGCGGCGCATTAAGACCAGTTCCTACAGCAGTACCGCCAATTGCGAGTTGGCGAAGTGGCTCAAGCGCCATATTAAGCATAGCGCGATCTTGCTCAAGACTAGATCTCCAACCAGATATCTCTTGCCCAAAAGTTATAGGTACGGCATCTTGCAAGTGAGTACGGCCACTCTTTACAAACTCGCCGTATTTCTCTTCCAATACTTCCAGACGCTCGATCATACGATCAACCGCAGGGAGCAAGTCACTTTCAAGCGCGATAACAGCTGCTATATGCATGGCAGATGGGAACGTATCATTGGATGACTGTCCCATATTTACATCATCATTTGGATGCAAAAGAGGCTTATCTGCTTTGAGGTTAGTGAAGTTAGCAATAACCTCATTAGTATTCATATTAGTCTGGGTTCCACTTCCTGTTTGGAAAACAACAAGTGGAAATTCATCATCGAGCTTACCTTCTACAATTTCTTTGCAGGCAGACTCGATTGCCTCTAGCTTTTCTGTACCCATAACCTCAGGTCTCAACGCATGATTAGCACGAGCACAAGACCATTTCAGATAACCAAAGGCATGGATGATCTGCTCAGGCATAACCTCGCAACCCGATCCGATTGGAAAGTTTTGCTTAGATCGTTGAGTTTGAGCTCCCCATAGACGATCTTGGGGAACTTCAACCTCACCTAAGGTGTCATGTTCAATTCTTATTGGACAACTCTCTAGTTCTCGCACAAAGAATCCTCTCCCATCACAGACAAACCAGGGATGCCTGGCTCAGTAAGCTGGTATACATTGAAAATTGCATCGAGCTGTTCGTTGGTGAAAAGACCCTCACGCAATACGATAGAGCGTACAGACTCGCCTGTCTTAAGAGCTTCCTTAGCAATGCTTGCAGCCTTAGTGTAGCCAACATAAGGACAAAGAGCAGTTACGATACCAACTGAATTATCTACAAGGTGCTGCATGTGTTCAACATTAGCAGTAATGCCGAGAATGCAGTTATCGATGAAGGTCTGCACAACATGCTCAGTCTGCTCAATTGAGTGGAACAAGTTGTAGAAGATAACAGGCTCGAATGCATTGAGCTCTAGCTGTCCTGCCTCCGCAGCCATGGTAATAGTAATGTCATTTCCAATGATGTTGAATGCAACCTGGCTTACAACCTCAGGGATAACAGGGTTTACCTTACCAGGCATAATGGAAGATCCATTTTGCTTTGCAGGAAGGTTAATTTCGCCGAGACCAGTACGAGGTCCAGAGCTCATGAGACGAAGATCGTTTGCCATCTTAGATAGGTTAACGGCACAAGACTTAGTAACGCCTGATACCAATACAAACGCATCGAGATTCTGAGTTGCATCGATGAGGTCCTCTGCGTGATATACGCTAAGACCAGTAACCTCATTCATATTCTTCATGATGAGATCGAGATATTCTTTATCTGCATTAAGTCCAGTACCGATTGCAGTACCACCAAGATTCAAGCATTGCATCTCGCTCTGAGCTACAGCATAGCGCTTGATATCACGCTTAATAGCTTGTGCATATGCCTTAAACTCCTGACCCAAACGGATAGGAATAGCATCTTGGAGCTGTGTGCGACCCATCTTAGTAATATGATCGAACTCCTCAGCCTTGAGCATTAGAGCATCGTAGAGACGATTGAGCTCAGCCTGTGCACGAATCAAAAGCTTGAGTGCAGTAATCTTTCCACATGAAGGGAAAACATCGTTAGTAGACTGTGCAAAGTTAACGTGGTCATTAGGATGAACGAGACTATAGTCGCCTGGTTTTCCACCAAGGATAACATTAGCGATATTTGCAATTACCTCGTTACCATTCATATTAAATGAGGTACCAGCGCCACCCTGAATAGCATCAACGATGAACTGATCGTGATACTCACCAGCAATAATACGGTCACAAGCCTCCATAATGGCATCTGCGCGTTTCTTATCGAGACGTCCAACCTCATAGTTGGTCATAGCACATGCCTTTTTAATCTGAGCAAGAGAAATAATCATCTCAGATGGGCACTTCATGCCGGAAATAGCAAAGTTCTCGAATGCGCGAAGGGACTGAACGCCATACAAAGCGTCAACAGGCACTTCTTTAGTTCCAATAGAGTCTGACTCCATACGATATTGTTTCTGTTCCATACTGGTTATGGGTGTGTCCCAATATCCCCCTTTA
>RCNI01000952.1_pt1 | contig 16570 bp, 13 predicted proteins | sample 2041151 | NCBI WGS metagenome assembly RCNI01 (sample SAMN09708214, study PRJNA481090) | feces metagenome | isolation source: feces | place: Antarctica: Albino Rookery | reverse complement strand
CACCTGGGTGACATTATGATGGGCTTTGCCGTGCTGATGTACGGCATGCAGATCATGAGCGGCTCCGTGGCCCCCCTGAAGGAGAGCGATAAGTTCATCCAGATGATGACCACCTTCTCCAACCCCGTCATCGGCATTCTGGCCGGTGCCGCCTTCACCGCCATTTTGCAGAGCGCCTCCGCCGCTGTCGGCATCCTGCAGGCCCTGTCCATGACCGGCGCCATGAGCTTCGCCACCGCCTACCCCATCATCCTGGGCATCGCCATCGGCGCTGCCGTCCCCGTGCTGCTGTCCGCTCTGGACGCCAAGCCCAACGGCCGCAGAACCGCACTTTCCTACCTCCTCATCGAAATGCTCGGCGCACTGCTGTGCGGGCTGCTGTACTACATCCCGAATTCCATCTTCCATTTCAACCTGGACAACTGGACCATGACTCCCGTTAACATTGCCGCGATCAACACCATTTTCCGCGTGATCACCGCAATCCTTCTGTTCCCCTTCGCAAGGCAGATCGTCAAGCTGACCAAGCTCATCGTGAAGGAGAACTCCAGCGAAAAGCTTGTCCATGAGGATCTCGACCGACTGGATGAGCGATTCCTGCAGCACCCCGCCCTGGCCGTTGAGCAGAGCCGTCTGGCCGTCAACACCATGGCAGGTCTCGCCCGGCAGAACATGATCTCCGCCCTGAAGCTTCTCGGAACCTTCAGCGAGGAGGGCAAAAAGGCCATCGAAGAGACCGAAGAGATGGTCGACCGATATGAGGACCGTCTGGGCACCTACCTCGTCAAGCTCAACACCCACGAGCTGAGTCAGGAGCAGCAGGAATTCTTTAAGGAGTCCAAGGCAAGAGATGAAAGCGGAAGACTCATGGTGATGTACCACGGTACATCCAAAGGAGGGCATACCGTTTTCGATACATACGGGGGAAACTTTGGACTGTTTGGTCGAGGGAGTTATTTCACTGCAAACAAGGATGTTGCGCAAAGCTACACAAACAAGGGACGCGGAGATAAAAAACAAGTGTACTCCGCATACTTGAATATTAAAAACCCCATTGATATGGATAAGACTGCCAATATATCCAAGTGGAAGGCAGCGTTTGACGATTTTGGAGTGCCGGACTCGTATCTTTCAAATGTCAAAACCAATGAGGACGCCTTCAGGGCAGTAAAAGAATATCTTCAGGATGAAGATTTTTACAAACTTGAGGGCGAAGAATTTATTCAGGATATCATTATGAGCATGGGCTATGATGGAATTACACACATTGGTGGAGGCCGATTCAACAAAAACGACGATACAAGACACCGCGTATTTATCGCATATGAGCCGGAACAGATTAAAGCCATTGACAATCGGAATCCAACGGAGGACCCGGATATCCGATATTCCGTTGAGGATGAAGACGGCGACGGGGAGGAGCTGGACTTTGCAGCGGCGGAAGCAAAAGCGGAGGCTCAGGCCCGGGAGACGAAGAACTACATTCTGCAGGAAGAGCTGGGGCCGGAAGGCTACCGGAAGTACCAGAAGCAGAAGAAGGCCAAAGAAGCCCGGGAAAAGGCTCAGCGCAAAGAAGAAAACAGCCGGCGGGCAGAAGAACGCAGGCAGAAGCGGGAGCAGGAAAAGGCCGAGAAGGCCCAGCACTGGGAAGAGAAGCGGACAGAAAAGCGTGCAAAGCTGGAAAGCGAAGTGAAGCCCACACAGGCAAAGAAGGATTTCCGGAATAATGTGACGGCACTTTTCTCCATTCCGACCGGAAAGAAAAAAGAAATCAGCAGCATCCTGGACAGCTTTGCAGACCGTGTGGCCCGGAAAGAGTACATCGGTCAGGAAGACCGGGACGCACTGTTTGACCGGCTGTATCGGGAGGGCGTTATGCGTGTTGACGCCGACGAGGCATATCAGCTGGGCAGAGACTATGTTGCCCGGGGAAAGATCTATGTGCCTGACAGAATCCGTCAGGAATTTGGCGATGACTGGGGCGCGTTCCAGCGCAGAGCGTTCAACAACCAGGTATATCTGACCAGCGACCGAAATGCCGCCGGAATCGACCAGTGGAACATGGAGCTTGCAGACATCCTGCCGGGGCTGTTTGACAGTGAGGAAACCGACCTGCGTATGGCGCTGGAACAGATCGTAGACATTGCCGAGGAAGGCAAGGCTGAGAAAATGAGTTTGCCCGAATACACTGCGCTGCTGGCAGGTCAGGAGCATATATCAGAGGATCAGCTGCTGGATGATCTGGAACGGAATCTTGATAACGCCATTACCGTATTTGCAAAATCTGCAAATCTGGAAACCAATCTGAAAACCAGTCTGATCGACAAGCAGGAGCAGATTGAGCAGAGAAGCTTCAACCAGATCCAGAAAGAGGCAGAGGCCCGACAGCGCCGGAAGGACCTGGCCGAACGGGAAAGGGCCCAGCGGGAGCTGAAGGAGCTGCAGAACAAGACGCTGAAAGCATTGCAGTGGCTGAGCAAGAACCGGAACCGGGCCCCGGAAGAACTGAAAGAAACCTGGGACGAGGTGCTGGGAGACATCGACCTGTATGCAGTAGGCGCAGCCAATGAGATGAACTGGAGCGACAAGTATCAGGCAACCTGGAAAGATCTTGCCCAGATGTACAAGGACGCGCAGAAGGAAGATCCGAACTTCTTCCCATCTCCGGAGCTGGAAAAAATCGTTCACCGGCTGGACGATACGAAAATTGCGGACCTGGATCTGGACGCACTGCAGGACCTTTACAAGGCGGCAGTCGGCCTGCGGACGGAGTACCACAACCGAAACAATGTAATGCTGGATCAGGAGAACAGGATCTTTGAAGAGGTCTATGACGATACCAAAAACGATATTCAGAATGCGCCCGGAGAATATACAGGAACGGCGCTGGATAGACTGTTCAACACGGAGCAGCTGACACCGATGAATGTACTGCAGAGAATGGTAGGCTGGAACCCGGACAGCAGTTTCTATGCAATGGCAAAACAGCTGGAAAGCGGCGAACGCGGAACCAGAGCCTACAGTGTCAAGGCTGAAAGAATGCTGGAGGATTTCCTGCGGGAACATGAGGACTGGGTGAAGAAGGCTGACGGACAGGGCGAGGACGCGATCTGGTACACATTCGAGGTGCCGGAGCTGATGAAGCTCGGATTTGGTGACAAGCCGATTTTCGGGAAAAGCGTTTCAATATCGATGACACCGGCACAGAAAGTCCATATGTATCTGGAAAGCAAGAATGTTGACAACCTGAGACACATGGCCGGCGGTAGAACCTTTGTGGATCCGAAGCTTTACAGCGAGGGAAAGCGGGATGAAGCTTTGGCACAGGGAACAACGGTGCGTCTGGCTCCTGAAACAGTGAGAAGTATTGTAGCAGGGCTGACACCGGAAGAAAAAGAGCTGGCAAAAATTCTGGAAAGATACTACAATTCCTTCGCAAAAAAAGAGATCAACCGGGTGTCCAATATTCTATACGGATACGACAAGGCAATGGGCAAGGATTATGCGCCTATTTACACCAATGCAAACTACAACAAGTCTGAACCAGGCGTGTATAATGTGACTGCAGAAGGAATAGGAAACCTGAAGGGCCGCATCCCGTATTCCAAGAATCCCAGTTATAACATAAGTGCGTTTGATGCATTCGAACGCCATGTGGACCAGACGGCACGGTTCGTGGGAATGGCGATTCCTATCAGAAACTGGAACACGCTGATGAACTGGCGTGAAGAAAAAAACAGTATGATGGATGTGATCACGCACAAGTGGGGCAAGCAGGCCAAGGAATACATTGAGGACACCATGACCAGACTGCAGGAAGGCAGTAAAGCGGAGACGGATGTGGTTAGCGAAACCGTATCCAAGCTGCAGAGTAATTACATTTCTGCCGTGTTTGGGTTGAATCCCAGCATTGTACTGAAGCAGCTGGGCTCTGTGCCGATGGCAGCCGGTTTCCTGGGGACAGAGAATTTCCCGACAGCACGGCAGATCAAGGGGATTGACAAGGGCCTGATTTCCAAGTACACCCAGGATCTGGAGTGGCGCACCCTGGGATACTCCATGCCGGAGACAAAGCAGCTGAAGGACAACCCCAACTGGACCCAGAGCAACAAGACATTCCAGTTCTGGTTTGGCGGCGGTGCTATCACCGCTATGGACGGATGGGCAGCCAGTGTGCTGTGGCCCTGGGCCGAAAACAAGGTGCGGGCAGAACATCCGGAGCTGCAGAAGGGAACCGAGGAACAGATCAACGCCGGAGAATCGCCGTTCTACCAGAAGGTCGCAGAAGAGTTTGACGACGCTGTGGCCCGCAGCCAGAGCGTGGCCGACGAGATCCACCAGAGCAAACTGAGAAAAAGCAAGAACCCTCTGACGAAAGCATTTACTTTGTTCCGGTCCGATACTGCCCAGACATACAATGCACTGCGGCAGAAGATTGGCGAGGCCCAGTATTATGAGCGGAACGGAATGCAGAAACAGGCCAGAGACGCAAGGAAGGCCGTAGGCGCTGTGGTTGGTGCCATGCTGATCAATAACACCTGGTCAGCGGCTATCACCATGCTGATGGCACTGTGGAAGCACAGGGATAAGCGGTACCGGGACGAGGAAGGAAATCTGACAGCAGGCAGCGTGATGACGGAAGTGCTGAACGATATGACCGGATCTGTTGCCGGTGTTGTAGTAGGCGGCGAGGAGCTGTACGAGCTGATTGGAAACATCCTGACAGGTGACCGGTGGTATGGAATCGACACTCCCGGTATGGAGCAGCTGAACGAGGCAATGGACGCCATCAGAGAGGCTGGGACCGGCATCAAGGATTTTGTGCATGAGAGCGTCGACATTATCGCCCACGGCGGAAACTGGGGCAAGTACCTGTATCAGAAGCGACATGACATCCTGGGTGGTATCAAGAATATTGCGGCGACAGCTGCAACCTATTTCGGATTACCTGCAAACAACCTGGAAGCATACCTGATGGGCACCGTCAAGACCATTTTCCCAGGGCTGGGAACCAAGTACGATGACCTGCTGGAAGCACCTGCAAAGGAAGATCTGTCCGGGCTGAAGGGCAGAGCACTGCGCAGCAGAATGAAGGACATTCTGAAAAACAGAGGAATCCGTCTGGATGCTGAAACCATCAATGCTCTGGCAGAGCAGTACGAGGCAGGAAACCGGACAGCATTCCCCAGCAACATTCCTGCATCCGTAACTGTAAACGGAGAGGATCGGAAGCTCAGCGCTGTGCAGCAGCAGACCTATGGCAGCGTATGGGGAAGAACCGCAGGGGGCGCTATTGCGGACATAGTCAAATCGGATCAGTACCGAAACGCAGACGCCGACGAGCAGAAACGGATGATCAACAGGCTGTACGATTACGCAGCGGCGAACGCAAAGGCAGAACTGTTTGATGATTATGAGCTGTCCAGCTCCGCAAAGGAAGATGGACGGATCGTAGCGGCAGGAGCAAACCTTGCAGAGCTGATGCTGTGGGAGAGCAAGACGGCAGATATGAAGTCCGGAGAAAAGGCTGCAGCACTGGCGGACTGGAACATCCCGGAGAAAAACAAGAGAATGGTTTTCAATTACAAGGTATCCGAAAACAGCGAGGAAAAGATCGATGCCATCACGGACACCGGGGTTTCTTTCAATCGGTTCCTGGATATCTACAGCAAGTATTCCGAGATCCGAAACACAGACGCAAAGGCCGGGGCAAAGGCCGTCGAGTTTGCAAAATGGCTTGACGGTCAGAACCTGGACCGGGAGCAGAAAACGGCAATCAAGGAGAATCTGAAATTCTTTGCAATGATGCCGATGAATGCGGGCAAGTATGACAAGCTGGTAGAGGCCGGAGTGGACAGCGACGAGGCATTAGAACTGACCAAGGAGCTGGAAGATCTGGAACCCCAGGACGGAAAAGCGACGGTTTCCAATGTCCAGAAATGGCGCGTAAGCGTAGATTTTTCCGACGATATCAGCGATCAGATTGCGGCACTGTCGATGGTAATGCCGGAAAGCCAGTTCCGGAATGTCGAAGTCGCAAGAGACATGGGCGTGAGTCCCAGAAACTATGTTCTCCTGCAGGAAATCAAGGTGCGCTTTGATGCGGACGGAAACGGATCGTACAAGCAAAGCGAGATTCAGGCAGCCATTGACAGCATGAGACTGAGCCGGGAAGAACGGGCAGTCCTCTGGCAGCTGGCAAACGGTAGCAGCAACGCAAGAAATAATCCTTACAGCTCGTCTATTGGGCAGCGAGTCAAGGACGCAGTCGCAAAAAAGAAAGAAGCGGAGAAGTCCACAAGTTTCTCTGATGAAATCATGCGTCAGCTGACTGGCAACAGATAAAAAAGAACGGCACCGATTATTCGGTGCCGTTTCTTATAATGCGACAGAAAATACGAACAAACCGTTGACCATCACAATTGTGGGGCCGGGTTCGTATAATGCGTTTTGGTGGAGCAATGCCCTCAATATCCGAACTCGAGATTGTGAGAGTGTTGCTCCCCGAGATATTGAAAGTCAACACGATTTTTCGCCCACCACCGTCAAGATCATAGACGAAAATTGAATTGACCAAAGTATCTATAATCTTTCTTTGATAGTTTATGTCTTTCACATCGCCGTTCTTGAATGAATAGAGCCAGAACATGATTCGCTCTTTCGTCAAGAACGGCTTTTTCATTTCTTCTCGAGCAATCTGTCCCTCAACAGATCTCCGTTCCTGTTCTAACTCCTCGAGCCGGTCTTTTGTGCTGGGCGTAAAAATCCCTTGTTCAATAGCCACCATTATGTTTTTAATTTTCTTATTGGTATCTTTCAGTTTATCTTGCAGAGCCAGAAGAACGGATTTATCCTCAGATTCTTCTTCAAGGATCTTCATAACCCGAGCAGCTATCTGCTCGATTTTATCATCGGTGAGGATATAGTTCACCGTACTTTGGACAACGATCTGCTCAAGCCAGTCTTTTTTCTCTATCGCCTTGTCGCATTTATGCTCTCTCTTTCGCCTTATGCACTTGTAATAGTGGTGTGCCTTACCTGTCTTGGAAGTACCACTTTCGCCAACCATAGGCTCTCCACAATGACCACAAAAGACCTTGGAGGTAAGGAGATAATCTTCCGCCGCCTTGTTTCTTGCTCGGGCTGAATAGGTGTGGTGAAGTTTCGCTTGCACCTGCTCGTACAGATCTTTGCTGATGATGGGAGGAATGGCGTTCTCAATCTCCACATCGGCGTAGCGGTAGATTCCGATATATTTTTCATTTCTCAAGATCCGTCCAAGACTGTTCTTATTAAACTCATTGCCCCGGGAGGTTTTGAACCCCTGTTCATTGAGATAGTTCACAATCTGAGTTGCAGACTTACCGTCTGCGTATTGCTGGTAGATCTCTTGGACTGCTTTCGCTTCAACAGGATCAATCTCAAATGTGGCGTTTTCGCCCTTCCTATATCCGAGACATAAGCTCCCCATTGCTTTTGCATGGAGAGCATTTTCTTTCATACCACGCTTAATGCTCCGGGCGAGGTTCTCTGAGTAATATTCAGCGTACCCCTCAAGGACGGATTCAAGGATAATGCCCTCCGGGGTGTCTGGCATGGGCTGTTTGGCGTAATAAACTCGGACACCATTCTTTTTGAGTTTGGCTTTATAAATTGCGCTATCATACCTGTTTCGGGCGAAGCGATCAAGGGTGTACATGATGACAGCGTCAAATCGCCCTTTTTCGCTATCCTTTATGAGACGCTGAAAGCTGGGTCGCTTGTCTGTTTTACCAGAGATTGCCCGGTCAATATATTCATCCACGACCACCATACCATTCTTGAGAGCAAACTCTTTACACTCTCTGAGCTGTCCCTCGATAGATTCTTCTCTTTGATTGTGGCTCGAATATCGAGCGTAAATTACAGCTTTCGTAATCTCACCTCCAATATCTGTTTCCGTTTAATTAGGTCAAAAGGAATGACCTTAGATTGCTTCACTCTCCGTCTTATCCCCCTCTAATTCATTCCGATTCTCGAACTCATATACCATTGCCATAAGTTCGTGTTTGGCTCTACGAGGGAGAGAACGATACACCCTTATAAGATCACTTTCATCTTCATTGAGCGTCTCCAAGGGTTTCAAATCACCCTCGTCAGCAAAGAAATCCATGACCGAGCAATGCAGATACCCAGCGAGATCGAGGAGCATAGCTTCTGAGGGAATGGATCCTTTGTTAATAGCGGTAACTTTGGATGTGGACACGCCAAGCTCTTTCATAGTTTGGGTCAGAGTAGTCCCATTTTCTTTGCAAATTCTATTCAAATTTTCACGAAATGTCATGGTGAAACCTCCTCATTAAAATAAGTTCGTGATTTTAGAATTTACCTCTTGACAATTCGCATTATAAGAATTAGAATAAGAATATGAAGTTCGCAATATACGAATTGACAAGGCGAAAGCACCTCTTAAAATTGGTACTTTTAAGAAGTGTGAAATGTGTTAATGGTCTTATAAGAATAATAACAATAATTCGCTATTTTGTCAATACAATTCCGAATTTCAGAATTATAAATCACCGAGAGGAGGAAAGACTTAGATGGACATTAAGTCGAGAATGGCAGAATTGGGAATGACACAGGTAGAAATGATTCTCGAACTGCGAGAGCGAGGTCACACAGTTCAACCGCCTACCTTGTCAAGTATTCTCCGGGGTGTCTACACCTACCCCAAGGCGAAACTCATTCTCGCCGAGTGCGAAAAGATTGTGATTGAACATGAGCAAGAACATAACGCTCAGTAAAGTTCAAATCAATGACCTTGCACGACCTTTAGCCACTGTTGTGACTAAGTTTTTTCAAGACCCGAAGAATGAGGAGGAATTTCAGAAATGGCTACGCACAGTAGAGCGAAACGCAGAATTAACCGCAGCAAACGGATGAAGTTTTATGCCTATTCGATTCTGGCTTTGCTCGTCATATTTGGTTTTTTCTTAGGGCGAATCTCAAAGCAGCCTAAGACCGAGATTGTCTATCAGACGGTTGAAGTCCCTGTTTATGAGGAAGATATTCTCCCAGAAACTCCCGAATTAGAGTACTTTAACATCCCACTTTCTCACAGTTTACAGCGATACATATTCGAGATTTGCGCTGACGAGCAAGTCCCGGTATCTCTGGTTCTTGCAATGATCGAGCATGAGAGCCACTTTAACGCTGACACAATTAGCTCCACTGATGATTATGGTCTCATGCAGATCAATACTATCAACCATGAATGGCTCAAAGAGGAATATCGATGTGCCGATATGCTTGATCCTTATCAGAATGTCTTTTGTGGAATCCAGATCATTTCTTCCTATTTAGAGAAGTACAACGGAGATTTTCACAAAGCTCTGATGGCTTATAACATGGGGGATTATGGAGCAAGAAAAGCGTGGGAAAACGGTGTTAAGACTTCCACATACTCAGAAAAAATCATCGGTTTGATGAAAAAGTACGAGGAGGTAGAAAATGCCTAAAGTTGTTTGTGTGAACGATAAACCCGAGACCATCTTTTCGACAAAAGATTTTGCCGAACTGATTGAGAAGAACATGGGCTATGAAAGTCGTTGCCACTATATCGAACAAATCAAGGTGCTGTCTGACACCATTCGAGATTTGGCAAATTATATCGATGATTCAGATATTTGTTCGGAAATTGAGGAGGTGTTATCGGTCAATGGCTACGAATAAGAAGCTCGGTAACACCTTTGAGCAGGAGTTGTGTGAGCTGCTCTTTGACATGGGCTTCTGGACACACAATTTAGCTCAGAACGAAAGTGGTCAGCCAGCCGATGTGATCGCCGCCCGGAACGGCAAGGCGTATCTCATTGACTGCAAGGTCTGTTCCAACCGCAAGTTCCCCTTATCTCGAATGGAGAGCAACCAAGATCTGTCAATGTCTCTCTGGAAAGAGTGTGGCAACGGTGAGGGATGGTTCGCCCTCAAGATTGATGGAGTAATCGTGATGCTCCCTCATGTTCTGGTTCAAGCTGGATCAAAAGTACAATCGGCATTCACCGCTGATGAAATCTTTGAATATGGCTTACTCTTGGAAAGGTGGGTGGAGAGATGCAAATAGTTGTCTCCAATGTACTAACGGTCTATGAACCTACCGTAGCTCTTGAGAACTGGTGCAAAAAGAACCTCATGCTCCCAAACCCCGAGTATGCCAAGAAAGCTCGTATGGGCTTCTGGCTGGGCAACACGCCCAAAAATATTGCTCTCTACGAGAAGCGTGGGGGAGCAATCGTACTACCGTTCGGTACACTCAGATCCATTCCGAAATTCATTGCAGACACCACTACCTTTCAGAGCGATTTCAAGCCCTCTGTGAGCGTTAATTACAACGCCCATGTCAATCTCTATGATTACCAAGAAACCGCCGTACAAGTCATGCTGAGCAGTCAGTACGGTATCTTACAGAGTGCTGCTGGTAGTGGTAAGACACAGATGGGTATTGCCCTCGCAACCCGGCTTGGTAAGCGAACCTTATGGTTATGTCACACCAAAGATCTTATTAACCAGAGTAAGGAGCGAGCTGAGAGGTACATCGACAAGAGCCTTATCGGTACAATCACCGAGGGCAAGGTCAATCTTGGCTCGGGTATCACCTTTGCAACCATCCAGACGATGTGCAAGCTCGACCTGTCTCAGTATAAGGACTATTGGGATTGTATCATCACGGACGAGGTACACAGGGTCAGCGGCAGTCCCACGGCTGTTACACAGTACCAAAAGGTACTGAACGCTCTGGCAGCTCGTCACAAGTACGGACTTTCTGCCACCGTCCACCGGGCAGACGGCATGATTGAAGCCACCTATGCGTTGGTCGGCGAGATTGTCTACCGTGTCCCGGACGAAGCAATTGCAGACAAGATCATGAAAGTGGGTATCAAATGTATCGGGACTGGCACGGAAATCAGCCGTGAAGCTCTGAACACAGACGGTACGATCAACTACTCAAAACTTATCAATTATCTCTGTGATGATTGGGCGAGAACCCACCTTATCGGTGGTTATATCGTTGCAAATGCGGAGTACTCCTCACTGATTTTGTCCGACAGATTGCAGCACTTAGATGATCTGATGGCTTGTCTCCCGGCTTCAATGCGTAAAGATGCTGTGATGATAAGCGGCAAAATGACCACCAAGAAAGGCAAGGCAGAGCGTGAGCAAGCCCTTGAGGATATGCGAACCGGTAAAAAGAAATACCTGTTCGCCACCTACTCTCTGGCAAAAGAGGGTTTGGACATTCCTCGGCTCGAGCGTCTCTATCTTACCACTCCTCAGAAAGATTATGCGGTGGTTACTCAGAGCATCGGGCGTATTGCTCGTACCTTTGAGGGCAAAGCAGCTCCGATGGCTTATGATTTCGTGGACAATATTTCTTACCTCGTAAAGTCTTACAAAAAGCGTTGCACCACCTACCGTAAGAACGGTTGCTACTTCGTGGAGGAGGATTGAAATGCGAGTATTGGTTGCTTGCGAGGAAAGTCAAGCAGTCTGTAAGGCATTTCGAGACATAGGGCACGAAGCGTACAGCGCAGACATTCAAGAATGTTCTGGTGGTCACCCTGAGTGGCACATTTGTGGCGATGTTCTCCCTTACATCAACGGTAACTGTGAGTTCACTACGATGGATGGTGAGACCCACCGCATAGATGATACATGGGATATTCTCATTGCGTTTCCCCCTTGCACTTATATCAGCAATGCTGGCGCTTGTCGATTGTATCCGAAAAAGGGGCAGTTGAACATGGAGAGATATGCAAAAGGTCTTGAAGCCAAAGAGTTTTTCTTGAAATTCCTCAATGCCGATTGCCCTCGGATAGCGATTGAGAACCCTGTTTCAAGCAAAGTTTATCAAATGCCCAAGCACTCGCAAGAGATTCAACCATATATGTTCGGTCACCCTTACACGAAAAAGACACGATTGTGGCTGAGGGGGGGTGCCACCTCTTAAAGCTACAAATCTTGTTGAGCCTGTTTCGCCTTATGTTCCAGCAGGTACAGGTCGTAAGGATCGCAGCAAATATGGCTCGGCATTACGCAAAGGTGGAGATTCTAAAAACAGAAGCAAAACCTTTCCGGGAATTGCAAAGGCGATGGCTGACCAATGGGGACACCTCCCTATTGAATCTCAGAAAGGCGGTGAGAAATTGAGACTTATCGTGTATGACGCAGAAGTGTTCAAGTACGACTGGATCATGGGTTTCAAAGACCTCGAGACAGGTACTTACACCGAGATCCATAACGATAACGAAGCACTCAAGGAGTGCATTTCCGATGATTGTGTGTACATCGGATTCAACAGCAAGCACTATGACCAGTTCATTATCAAGGCAATCGCCTGTGGCTTCACCCCGGAAGAAGTCAAGAAGCTCAATGACTATCTTATCGGCGGTGGTCGTGGGTGGGAGTATGCCCCCCTCAAGGAGTTCTTTTTCCGCTTCAACAATGTGGATATTAAGGACGATATGCAGATGGGCTTGTCCCTTAAAGCTATCGAGGGTCACTTGGGTATGGACATTGAGGAAACCGAGGTTGACTTCAACCTTGACCGTCCTTTGACCGAAGAAGAACTGGCTATGACCATCCACTATAACAAACATGATCTGGACGCTACTGAACAGGTTGTGAAGCTCCGCAAGACTTACCTTGAGAACAAAATTCACATCGGCGCACTCGCTGGTTTGGACGCTGTGAAAGCAATGAGCATGACCAACGCCAAGTTGACTGCTGCAATGCTGAAAGCGTCCCGGAAACCCCATGACGATGAACGCAAGTATGTGTACCCCGACAACATCTTGAGACAGCACATCCCCAAGGAAGTCTTTGAGTTTTTCGACAGGATGTACGACCCCGAGATTTCAGACGATGATCTGTTCAAGGGTAAGCTTGAGATTGTCATAGGTGATTGCCCTGTAACCCTCGGGTTCGGCGGTATTCATGGTGCAATTCCTCATTATATGTGGGACGAGGGCGATGGTGAGAGAATCATCCGAAACTACGATGTGGGTTCTTATTACCCTCATCTTATGACAATCTATGGGTACACCTCCCGGAACATTCCCTCGGCTAAGACCTTTAATGAAGTTCTTGAGACCCGAATGGAAGCCAAGGCAAACGGCGATAAGAAAACCGCAGACGCTCTCAAATTGGTTGTGAACACGAACTACGGTGCAACGCTAAATCAGTACAACGACCTGTATGACCCCCTCATGGGTCGTTCGGTCTGTATTACCGGGCAGCTTTTCCTACTGGAACTGGCAGAGCATTGTATTTCCGAAATCCCCGATCTCAAGATTGTTCAGCTTAACACCGATGGCATGATGATTGAGTTCGGTAAGGAGCAGTACAACAAGGTTCTGGCTCTCACTCAAGAGTGGCAAAATCGTACCGGCTTTGAACTCGAGGAGGATAAAATCGTCCGTATCGCCCAAAAAGATGTAAACAATTATGTGGAAGTGCAAGAGGACGGCAAAGCAAAGTCCAAAGGCGGTTACCTCGTAAGAGGAATTGCCCCGGCTGGTGCTTTCAACATCAACAACAATGCCTGTATTGTTGCAACAGCCTTACAGGAATATTTCGTACACGGTACACCTGTGGAGGAGACAATCAATGGCTGCAATGATATTTTCAAGTTCCAGATTATCGCCAAAGCTGGTGCAAAGTATCGTGAAGCATATCACCTTGTCGATGGTGAACAAGTCCCGGTGCAGAAAGTCAACCGTGTTTATGCTACGGCAGACGAACGATACGGTAAGATTTTCAAAGTCAAGGCTGAGAACGACAGCACAGCGAAGATTGAAATGCTCCCCGACCATTGCATTATCGACAATGACAACCATTTGACCATCGCTGATGTAGATAAATCTTTCTACATTGCTATGGCACATAAGCGTATCAACGATTTCATGGGTGTAAAACCCGAAAAGAAACCAAGGAGGACTAAGAAAATGGCAAGTACCAAGGCAACCGCAGATAAGCAGCTCAATGTTTATCAGAAGCTCATTAAGGCGAGGGCAGACTTCCTCAAGGGCGATGTACAGAAAACAGGTAAGAATATGCACCTGTCTTTCAAGTACTTCGAGCTGGACGATATTGTCCCTACCGCAACTCGAATCTTTGAGGAGATTGGTCTCGTAGGTGTGGTCGGCTTCACCTCAGACACCGCTATTATGAACATCATCAATACCGACAACCCTGAGGAAATGGTGAGTTTTACCGCTCCGTTCAACCAGATCCAGCCCATCGTCTCCAATGCCGGTAAACAGGCTACCAACGAAATGCAGGCTCTCGGCAGCTCTATCACATATATGAGACGCTACCTGTACATGATGGCTCTGGATATTTGCGAAAGCGACAGCATTGACGCAAATATCGGTAAGGACAATCCTACCGTTCCCACCCCGGCAGCTGCCCCTAAGAAAGCTCCTGCTACTCCCGAGCAGAGACAGGAAGTCAAGGAGGAACTGACTTCCCCCGAGGATAATGCAACCGCATTGCAGATTAAGGGCTTGAAAGCCGTTCTCAGAAAGCTCAAGGCGGCACATCCCGACAAGGAAGAAATGATCGCCAAGATCGCCGTTCAGACCAAGGGCTTTACTGTAATCACCAAGAGCGATTGTGAGACCCTTATCAATAAGATCTCTGCCATGCTGGACAAGGAGGGTTAAGCGTGAAAGAACTTAAATGGCTCGAGGGCAATCAAATCCAGATTGCCCCTCCCAAGAAAACCAAGAAGATCACCGGCACTCGCTTCGCTTCTATCCTCGGTCTGAATGTCTGGTCTACGCCCTTTGAAATGTGGTGTGCAATCACAAAGACCTACGAAGAACCTTTCGAGGACACGATCTACACCATCGCCGGTAAGACCATCGAGCCGAAACAGGCTGACTACATGAAGCGTTCCTACGGTATGGATTTGATTACTCCTACCGACCGTTATGGTAAGGACTACTTCAATAAGACTTGGGGAGACTTCTTCCCCGAGAGTAAGCATTTCGGCGGTATGTGGGACTTCCTCGGTATCAATGACGAGACTGGTGAGGTTGATACCGTCCTCGAAATGAAAACCACCAAGCGTATTGAGGACTGGCAGAATGACGCTCCCGAATATTACGCTTTACAGGCGGCTCTCTATGCCTATCTGCTTGGTGTGGACAATGTAATCATGGTAGCATCTTTCCTCGAGCCGAATGATTACGAACACCCCGAGGACTACAAGCCGAGTATCAACAACACCATAACCGTTGAGTTCAAGCTCAGTGAGCGTTATCCCAATTTTGCTGATCTGGTGGCACAGGTTGAGAAGTGGTGGGACGAATATGTTGCAACCGGCATTTCTCCCGAGTATGACGAGAAAAAAGATGCTGAGATCCTCAAGGCTCTCCGTACCAATACTCTTGCTCCCGAGACCGATATTGAAGCTCTCATTGCCGAGGGCGAGGGTCTGAAAAAGGAGCTGGACGATGTAGCAGCGTCCATCACCGAAAAGGAGAAGCGTCTCAAGAAGATCAATGATCTGCTGAAAGAACACGCTATGTCTCAGTTCCGGGACGGCGATAAGAAAGTCGAACTCAAGGGTAAGAGTTATGTATGGACGGTCGCTCGCTCCGACAGCACTACCATTGATAAAGACAGTCTGAAAGCGGACGGACTGCTCGAAAAGTACACCAAGTCCACTACTACCTATCGTATGACAGTGAAAGGAGCTTAATTAGCATGAAATTCCAAAAATTTATCAAGTCTATCGCTGCTGGTGGAATTATTTATAAGTGCCACAGCAACGGATCTTCTGAATGGATTGCATCGGAAAATGTGTTCATGCGGATTCCCGAAAAAATCGGTGGTGTGGTAGCTCGCACAATTGCCGAAATGCCCACTCCCATCGAGAGAATGATCGATACCGATTTTTCTACCGAACCCTGTTTCTTGATGCGAGCGATTATGCCCGAACCCGATAGTTCTATCAAAGACTGCATCCGGGTTTACTCCACCGAAAACAAACAGACCCAGCTTTCTATCGCTCAGAGCGATTATACGCTCCTTGATCGTGGTGACATTATTGAAATGTACACCGAGCATGATTCTGAGCATGGGGTCTCGGAGGGCAAAGCATTGTTCGTCAAAAAGATTGGCTGCGATGATGAACCCGAAACGATTGGAATTATCTTCCCCACCGAATACTGATTAAGGAGAGTGTGGTAGTTATGGATATGAACTGGCTCAAGTCTGCTATCGATACCATCCAGAACGGTATTGCTGACAAGCTGTCCAAGGACAATGTAACCATTTACCGGGTGAAGAATATCATCCGTATCGACATTAAGGAGGAGTAATCAATGTATATCAATCCTTTTGTGGCTGGTGTTCTTGCCACAATCATCGTTGAGGTTGTTGCCGTTATCGTAGCAGCCTTTTGCATCGGAACTAAAAACAACAAGGAGGACAAATAAAATGGCAAGAATCCCTATGACCAGCGGCTTCGTTCTCATTCCCGAGGGGGAATATGTATTCCGTATCTATGACGCAAAGTATGACGAGG
>RCNI01000950.1_pt1 | contig 16582 bp, 13 predicted proteins | sample 2041151 | NCBI WGS metagenome assembly RCNI01 (sample SAMN09708214, study PRJNA481090) | feces metagenome | isolation source: feces | place: Antarctica: Albino Rookery | reverse complement strand
GTTTTCGCCGATCAGCGGGGTGAGGTTGTACGAAAATCCCGTGCCGAGGATGATGAAGGCGTTGATCACGTTATTGACGAACGATGCCGTGCCGAGTTCGGCGATGGAGTGCTGACCGACCATAATCGTGTCGGCAAGTCCCGTGATGATGGCTCCGAATTGTCCGATGATGATCGGAATGCCGAGTTTGATGAGCGAATTGTAAAGGTCTTTGTTCGAGGATATTTTGCGGATGATTTGTTTCATGGATAGGATACATGTTCCAAGACACGATGTCTGTGCGTCGTGTCTTCGGGGTTGTACAAAAAAACGGATGTAGAAATTATGAAACAAACACGGAAGATCCTCTCGTTGTCCAATTGACGAACAAGATATTCAGCAGATTATGTGTCGTGCGGTAATTCATCGAATCTTCTTTTGGAGGTGCAAAGGTACGTCAAAAGTCCGAGATTCGCAAATTTCGGGTCTTAAAGCAGGTCGCGCCGCGAGTCTTGTTCCGTGATCTGACGGATGGGGCGTGCGGGGTTTCCGAAGGCGAGCCATCCTGCGGGAATGTCGCGCGTGACGACGCTGCCCGCACCGATTACGGCACCGCGACCGATCCTTACGCCGTCCAATACCAATACGTTGGCGGCAATCCACACCTCGTCCTCGATCGTGATGCCTTGCGAAAATTCCAACATCGAGGTATGCCCGTCGGGGTAGGTGATCGCAAGCCGTTCCTCGGCAATCAGCGGATGATTTGTCGCCAAAAGGCTCACGTTCGGGCCGATCATGACGCGGTTGCCGATCTTTATTACCCCGTCGTCCATCACCAAGAGGTTGAAGTTGGCGAAGAACTTTTCGCCGATGAACGTGTGGGTGCCGTAGTTGAATTGCACGGGACCTTGGAAATAGACCGATTCGCCGTAACCGCCCAGAATGGTCTTGAGCAGAGGTTGGCGTTCGGGGTCGTACTCGTCCATCGCATTGAAACGGCGACACGTTTCGTGGGTGCGGTGTTTAATGGCCATAAGTTCGGGACGGTGGGCATCGAAGAGTTTGTGGGCGGCGATGCGACGCTCTTCGTCGGGAAGCGGGGTAAATTCCATGATGTGGGGTGAAATTCTCGGATGCGAAAGTAATGATTTACGGGCGAAGCGTCAATTTTTCGGGATAATAAGTGACCGCGAAGTTCGTTTTTTATTTGCAGAAGTTGCGAAAAATTGGCAATATTGTAAAATTATGACACACACCACGGGTAAAGAAGATCGTAGGACGCGCGAAATTCGGCGGGTGACCCTTGTGGGCAGCCTGTGTAATTTCGCCCTTTTGTTGTTCAAGTTTCTTGCGGGAATCTTGGGTAACAGTGCCGCCATGCTGGCCGATGCCGTCCATTCTCTGTCGGATTTCGTGTCGGATGTCATCATCCTTTATTTTGTGAAAATTGCGGGCAAACCGCAGGATGCCGACCACGATTTCGGACACGGCAAGTACGAAACGGCTGCAACCCTCTTGGTCGGACTGATCCTTGCTGGGGTCGGCATGCTGATTTTTGCGTCGGGCGTGAGTACGATCTACGGAATGACCTGCGGTGTGCGGTGTGAAGAACCGGGCGTGATTGCGCTTGTGGCGGCTGTCGTGTCGATCGTCATGAAGGAACTCCTTTATCAATATACGGCGTTCAAAGGTCGCCGCCTAAATTCACAGGTGATGATCGCCAATGCGTGGCATCACCGCAGCGATGCCTTCTCGTCGATCGGCAGTATGCTGGGTATCGGCGGTGCGATCCTTTTGGGCGAGGCATGGCGTGTGCTCGATCCGATCGCCGCAATCTGCATCAGCGTCTATATTCTTTACATCGCGTTTAAATTGATCGTGCCGTGTGTTGATGAGTTGCTCGAAAAATCCCTGCTGGAGGAGGATGAACGCTACATCATGGAGACGATCGTGTCGTTCCCCGGAGTTTCGTCGCCCCATAAACTGCGTACACGCCGTATCGGCAGTTATTGTGCCATCGAAGTGCACTTCTGTATGGACGGGGCAATTCCGCTGAAAGAAGCCCACGCCACGACCAGAAAAATCGAGGCGGTACTCTGCCAAAAATTCGGCTCGGACACGATCATCACCACCCACGTCGAACCGCGTTAAAATCCTATTTCAAATATTAAAGTCGGGGAACGGACAAAAGTCTGTTCTTGGGGAATTGTTTACCCTATTGGGTGCTTTATTTATAAATCATGGCATTTTATTTGTAAAAAGATTTGAAATCCGAGATTCTTTATTATCTTTGCAAGTGTATAGTTAATTACTATCGTCTTGTGTGAACCTATAAACTTTAATGATATTACTATGAAGAAGGATATTAATCAGGCTGCGCTGGAGTACCACAGCAAGCCTTTTCCCGGTAAGATTTCGGTAGTTCCCAACAAACCGTCGGCTACGTTGGATGATCTTTCGCTGGCTTATTCGCCCGGTGTGGCAGCACCCTCGCGCGAAATAGCCAAAGATCCCGATACGACCTATCGCTATACGGGACGCGGTAATTTAGTGGGCGTGATTTCGAACGGTACGGCTGTTTTGGGATTGGGCAACATCGGCGCGGATGCCGCAAAACCCGTTATGGAGGGTAAAGCGATGTTGTTCAAAACTTTCGCTAATATTGATGCTTACGATATCGAGGTCGATGAGACCGATGTCGAGCAGTTTATCCGCATCGTGAAGGCGATTGCCCCGACCTTCGGCGGGATCAACTTGGAGGACATCAAGGCGCCCGAATGTTTCGAGATAGACAGCCGTCTGGGTCGTGAGTTGGATATTCCCGTGATGCACGATGACCAGCACGGTACGGCAATCATTTCGTCGGTGGCACTGATCAACGGTGCGAAGATTGCAGGCAAGAAGATCGAGGATCTGCGTGTGGTGATCAATGGTGCGGGCGCGGCTGCAATTGCGTGCGCACGCCTCTTCACCCGTGTCGGTGTCCGTCTGGAGAATATGGTGCTGTGCGACAGCAAGGGCGTAATCAACGTGTTCCGTAGCGATGTGAACCAGATGAAGAGCAGTTTTGCCACGACGCGTAACATCAAGACGCTCGCCGAGGCCGTTGTGGGGGCAGATTTGTTTTTAGGTGTGTCGAAAGCCAACGTGCTGACGCAGGAGATGGTACGCTCGATGGCCGAGAACCCCATTGTGTTGGCACTGTCGAACCCCGATCCCGAAATCAGTTATGAGGATGCCATGGCTTCGCGCCCCGACATCATTTTTGCCACGGGGCGTTCGGATTATCCCAATCAGGTGAACAATGCGTTGGGCTTCCCCTATATTTTCCGTGGCGCGCTGGATGTTCGTGCCACAAAGATCAACGACGCCATGAAACTTGCTGCCGTGAAGGCCATCGCCGAGTTGGCATGCGAGGAGGTTCCCGAATCGGTACTGCGAGCGAGCGGTGTCGGGAAACTTGAGTTCGGCCGCGGGTATTTTATTCCCAAACCCATCGACAAACGTCTGTTGTGGACCGTATCGCCCGCCGTGGCCAAGGCCGCCATGGATTCGGGTATTGCCCGTTGTCCGATTGAGGATTGGGATGCTTATCGTGCCGAATTGAAAGTGTCGATCGAGCGTTAGAAATCGCGCAGATCAGAATCGGGCTCCGTCTGGAAAAGACGGGGCTTTTTTATGGAATTTGTGGATATATGTGCTGGTTTTTAAATTAATTGTGAAAATATTTTGATTTTGAAAACTTTTTCCTAACTTGCGTATGACAAATAGATAAAACCACGCGCCGGAAAGTGGTTTTGGGAGAGGGCGGTGTTGCGAAAGTTGTTGATGACTGCGGGTCATTTTAACGACTTTCCACTTTTTTTCACCTCTTGTGTTCGGGTTATGAATTTTTTATTGTCCAATTTAATTGATAACTACAATGAACATTCCTCTGATTTTTTGGATTGTCCCGCTGGCATCAATCATGGCATTGGTGTTTGCATGGGGTTTTTACTGCGCTATGAAGCGTGAGGATGAAGGAACCGAACGGATGAAAGAGATTGCCGCCCATGTGCGCAAAGGTGCCATGGCCTACCTCCGCCAACAATATCGGGTGATTGCCGTTGTTTTTGTCATTTTGGCATTGTTCTTTGCCTATCTGGCCTATGGTGCGGGGGTGCAGAATCCGTGGGTGCCGTTTGCATTCATTACGGGAGGATTCTTTTCGGGATTGGCGGGTTTCTTCGGTATGAAAACCGCCACCTATGCTTCGGCTCGTACGGCCAATGCCGCCCGTAAATCGCTGGATCGCGGTCTCAGGGTCGCATTCCGCAGTGGTGCGGTGATGGGACTTGTCGTCGTGGGACTCGGACTTCTGGATATTTCCTTCTGGTATGTGATCCTTCAAGCCTTTATCGAAGAAGACGGGTTGCAGAAACTCGTTGTCATTACCACGACGATGCTGACTTTCGGTATGGGGGCATCGACGCAGGCTTTGTTTGCGCGTGTAGGTGGCGGCATCTATACCAAGGCGGCCGATGTGGGCGCAGATCTTGTGGGTAAGGTTGAGGCGGGTATTCCTGAGGATGATCCGCGTAATCCCGCAACCATCGCCGATAATGTGGGCGATAACGTGGGTGATGTGGCCGGTATGGGTGCCGACCTTTATGAGAGTTATTGCGGTTCGATCCTCGCCACTTCGGCTCTGGGTGCCGCGGCATTCTCGACGGCAGGGCAGGAGGCGATGCAGTTGCGTGCCGTGCTGGCACCGATGCTGATCGCAGCGGTCGGAATCGTGCTGTCGATCTGCGGTATTTATTTGGTACGCACGCGCGAGGGCGCAACGATGCGCGATCTGCTCCGATCACTGGGTATCGGCGTGAATTTTAGTTCGCTGCTGATCGTGATCGCCACGTTCGGAATCCTTTACCTTTTAGGTATTGAGAATTGGCTCGGATTGTCGTTCTCGGTGATCACGGGTCTTTTGGCAGGTATCATCATCGGACAGGGTACCGAATATTATACATCTCATACATATAGTCCGACGAAGAAAATCGCACAGAGTTCCGAAACGGGCCCTGCCACGGTGGTGATTGCAGGTATCGGTTCGGGTATGATTTCCACGGCAATTCCCGTGGTGACGATCGGTGTGGCGATTATCATCGCTTATCTGTGTGCCATCGGATTTGATGTGCAGCATATGATGCAGCCTCAGAATATGTCGCTCGGCCTGTACGGAATAGGTATTGCGGCAGTGGGTATGCTTTCGACCCTCGGTATTACGCTTGCAACCGATGCGTACGGCCCGATTGCCGATAATGCAGGGGGAAACGCCGAGATGAGCGGTCTGGGTGCCGAAGTGCGCCGTCGCACCGATGCCCTCGATGCTCTGGGCAACACCACCGCAGCCACGGGGAAGGGTTTTGCGATCGGTTCGGCTGCCTTGACGGCTTTGGCTTTGCTGGCTTCTTATTTGGAGGAGATCCGTATCGGATTGCTTCATGGCGGAATCACCGAACTTATGATGGCTGACGGAACGATCCGGTCGGTGCCGGATGCGTCGATCCTCGATTTTATGAGTTATTATAACGTGTCGCTGATGAACCCGACGGTGCTGATCGGGCTGTTTGTCGGTGCGATGATGTCGTTCCTTTTTTGTGGTCTTACGATGAATGCCGTGGGACGTGCTGCCGAAAGTATGGTTACGGAGGTGCGCCGTCAATTCCGTGAGATCAAGGGTATTCTGACGGGGGAGGCAACGCCCGACTATGCACGTTGCGTTGAGATCTCGACCAAGGGAGCGCAGCGCGAGATGTTGTTTCCGAGCCTTCTGGCAATTATTGTCCCCGTGGTGGTCGGTCTGGTATTGGGTGTTGCGGGTGTAATCGGACTTTTGGTTGGCGGTTTGAGTTCGGGCTTCGTGTTGGCGATTTTTATGGCCAATGCGGGCGGTGCATGGGACAATGCCAAGAAACTGGTCGAAGAGGGTTATTTCGGCGGTAAGGGTTCCGACAGCCACAAGGCAACGATCGTCGGCGATACGGTGGGCGACCCGTTCAAGGATACGGCAGGGCCTTCGCTGAACATACTGATCAAATTGATGTCGATGGTCTCGATTGTGATGGCAGGTTTGACGGTGGTTTATCATCTGTTCTGACCCCGGTATTTCCAATTTTAAGCCTCCGTTACCCGACGGAGGCTTTTTTATGTGCCGAATGAGGCTTTTGTTTTGGAACTTCCGGGGGAAAATCCTATATTTACACGATAAAAACCGATTAATTTTGAAACTTTACAAATATAGCATGATGAAAAAATTACTTATTGCGGCGTTGGTGTTCTTCGCCTCCGCCTGCTCCCAAAAGAATCCGTCGGGTGACATTGTGATCAATGTCGAGGTGGAGAATCCCACGGTCAAGGAGGTCGGAATCATGATCGACCGTGTGGCCGACTATAAAATCGCACTCGATGATGAAGGTTGCGGTTCGCTGACGCTTTCGGGTATCGGCGATGCTTTCCCGAAGATCGTTTATGGCGAGGACTCTTCCAAGAAGATCTTTCTGGAGAAAGGTCGCAATGTGACGCTGAAATTCGATTCGCGCACGTTCAAGGAGGAGGGTGTGAAGGTCGAGGGTTATAACGAGGTGGCTTGCGATTACCTGCAACAGGTTACCCTCCCGAAACCTCCCGATTTCGCCTTGAACTGGGAACCGTTCACTGCCGATCTGAATCAGAAACTGGAGGATGTGATCAAACACATGTCCGAGTTGAAGTTGGATCGCAAATGCCCCGAATTTTTTAAATTGGAACAGGCGCGTCTGGATTATATGTTTGCCCACACCCTGATCATGTATCCGCTGGGTCACGCATGGAAAGCAGGCGAGTTCTCCTACAACGATACGTATTATGATGCCATCCGCCGTCTGATCGTCGAACGTGAGGATATGCTGTGGGTCGATGCTTACCGTTCGTTCCTTGAGCAGGGTATTCCCGTGCTGTTGGAGGAGAAGCAGGGCTTCAAATCGGCTTACGAGAAACGTCTCGGCATGGTTCAGTATGTGGCCGATAACTTCAAGAACGAGAAGGTAAAGCAGACGATTGTCTATACGATGGCTTTGAACTACATCTTGGCGAATGGCGACAAGCAGACCGAGGAGTTGATGACCTTGGTGCGTAAGGTGGTTACCGATCCCGAACTCATCGCCGATTTCGAGAAGCAGATTTCAACGCTTGATCCCGTGAGCGTCGGTTTCGTATCGCCCGACTTCAAAGCCGTGGATATGCAGGGCAAGGAGTTCTCTTTGAAGGATTTTTCCGGTAAATATATCTATGTCGATGTTTGGGCATCGTGGTGCAAGCCCTGCCGTCAGGAGCAGAAAGCCATGAAAGACCTGAAGAAACTCTTTGAGGGTCGTCGTATCGCTTTTGTGAGCCTTTCGATCGATGAGGACAAAGCCGCATGGCAGAGTGCCGTCAAGGAGGATAAATTGGTCGGTGATCAACTGTGGATGGGTAAAGGTACCGAGTTCCAGCAGATCTACAACATCAAGTCGATTCCCCGTTTTATCCTGCTCGACAAGAGCGGTCGCATCATCAATTCCGAGATGACTTCGCCATCGGATGACAAAACGGCTTTGACGCTGCGTAAACTCAAATTTATCTGAGCAGGTTCAATTCCCGAAACCAAAACGGGAACACGTCTTAAAACGTGTTCCCGTTTTTTTGTCTTTCCCAAAAACAAACTAAAAGGCAGTTTCCATATTGAGAAACTGCCTTTTTTAAATTAAAGAATTTTCTGCATAAAACAGGTATCGCTGTATCCTTCTGGCGACCACACCCAATCGTGCCTGATGCCTGTTTCCCTGAATCCTGCTTTGCGGAACAAGCCGAGGCTTGCCGTGTTGCGAATATCAATCTCACACCACAACTGGTGAATCCGAAGTGCTTCCCGCGTGTATTCTGCCACGAGCGAAAGAGCTTCCGAGGCGTATCCTTTGCGACGATCTTCCGCAGGATAGATCAGGATGCCGATTCCTGCACGGCAGTGGAGCGGTTCAACCTCGAAAAGGTCGATACAGCCGACTGCCTTATGGTCGCTTTGGCGTTCGATCACAAGCCGTTGCTGGCGGGTCTGGAAAATGTCGTAGCGTTGCTCCTCGACGAAACGCTCCAATGCGTGTCGTGAAAGAGGCTCGCGTGCAATGTCATCTTTCCATGTTTCGGGGTCGTTTTCCCATAGATACATCTCGTCAATGTCCTGTGGTTCGACGGCTCTGAGCGAAATCAAAGCACCGCGAAGTGTCATTAAAGACCGATTACCTTATTGCGGATCAACATCGCCACACCCCATGCGTTGGCGTTCTCGTTCATCTTCGACAGACGGAACTTCGTGTCTTTATAAACGAGGTTCAGCGAGTATTTGTTTGTGGCCGATTTCAGAGGCAACATGATGTAGTCGCCGGCGGCTGCCATGTTACCACCCACGATTACGGTTTCCGGGTTGAACGTGTTGATCAGGAAGGCAACTGCCTTGCCGACCTTTTCACCGGCCTCCTCGATCAGTTCGATGGAGAGGTTGTCGTCGTTCTTGGCGGCCGCGATGATGTCGTCGATGTGGATTGTCTCCTTGTTGGCGTATTTTTCTTTCAGGATGGTGTTCACACCGCTTTCGATCAGGTGCTGCATCTTCTGCTCGATGGCAATACCCGAAACCTCGGTCTCCAGACAACCTTTCTTGCCACAAGAGCAGATGATCTCGTTGTCGAAGAACGGGATGTGGCCGAACTCGCCTGCGAAACCGCTCTTACCGTAGTACAACTTGCCGTCCACGACGATACCGATGGCGACACCGCGACCCATGTGCAGGTAGAGGACGTTGCTCTCGTCCTTCGATTTGCCACAGGTATATTCGGCGTAGCAACGTGCGCGGGTATCGTTTTCGAGCAATACACGGATGCCGATACGCTCTTCCAGAATGTCTCGCAACGAATTTTCGCTGGTGGTGAAGTATTTGTAACTGCGACCCGTGTCGGGATTCACACGACCGGTCATGCAGACGCCCAATCCGAGAATCTTACCACGGTCGATGCCGCAGTTCTCGATGAAGTTCTCGATGTTGGAGACGATGTGTTCCATACACTGGGGACGATCCTGCAAATCAAAGGAGATCATATCTTCTTTGATGATATTATTCTGGAGATCGGTGATCAGGAAATACATATTATCACGTCCCACGCTGACACCGGCAAAATAAATTGCCGAACTTGCCAAACCGAATACGTTGGGACGGCGTCCGCCGGGTGTTTCTTCCTTACCGAGGTTCATGACGATGTTCTCATCGACAAGTTCCTGCACCAGTTTGGTCATGGTAGGCACGCTGATGTGCAGTTCTTTGGTAAGTTCGGAAAGTGTACACTCGCCGTTGATCGCCATGAAAGCGATGATATTTCTTTTGATGATGTTGTTCTTGTGGGTGATACCCTTCAAGGTATCATCTTCATGCAGATTGAAAAATTCGGTCAGTGATGTCATTATTCCTTGTCCTTTTTTACTAACGGGTACAAATGTAATAAGGAAATTTAAAAACTACAACAACTATTTAAATAATTTAAGTAAAAAATTAAGTAATTTAAAGGTTTCTTAACACTGAAATCTTTTTAAACATTTGGTTTTCAGATTGATAGATAATTGCTGCAAAATTTTATTTTCCTTTGAAGTTTCTTCCGGTTTTCGGAGCATTTGTTGGCGGAGGCGGGGCATGAATGCTTTTTCGTTCGTAAAAGAAACTTTTGAATGAAAGGTTATACGGCAACCCGACCGGATTTTGATGAGTCCGGTCGGTCTGTCGTAAGACACCTTGATTTGTGGAAATCTGTTATAACGCGGATTTCGATTCGATTTCGACGTCGGCAGATACTTTTTTGATCAGACCTTGGAGAACGGTGCCCGGTCCCAATTCCGTGAAGCGGGTGAAATCGTCCTTGAGCATGTGCTCGACGATGTAGGTCCAACGTACCGGAGAGGTCAGTTGTGCGATCAGGTTGTTCTTGATCTCGGCGGCATCGGTATGGGGCTTGGCATCGACATTCTGATAAATGGGGCACGAAGGCGTCTGGAAGGGAGCCTCCATGATGGCTTTCTCCAATTCGACGCGGGCGGGCTCCATCAGCGGCGAGTGGAACGCACCGCCTACGGGCAGTTTCAGTGCACGGCGGGCACCTGCGGCCTTAGCCTTTTCGCAAGCGGCGTCAATGGCCTCTACGGCACCCGAAATAACCAACTGTCCGGGGCAGTTGTAGTTTGCGGCAACAACCGTACCCTCGGTCTCCTTGCAGATCTGCTCGACAACCTCGTCCTTCAGACCGAGAACGGCAGCCATCGTACCGGGCTGAACCTCGCAGGCGGCCTGCATGGCGGCAGCACGTTTTGCAACCAGACGGAGACCGTCCTCGAACGAGAGCGCACCGCTGACGACCAGTGCCGAGAACTCGCCGAGCGAGTGTCCTGCAACAGCATCGGGTTTTACGTCCAAGGTCTTGGCAAGAATCACCGAGTGGAGGAATACGGCAGGCTGCGTGACGTTCGTCTGCTTCAATTCCTCGGCTGTACCGCCGAACATGATGTCGGTAATGCGGAATCCGAGGATTTCGTTGGCTTTTTCAAAAAGAGCCTTTGCCTCGGCGTTGTTTTCATAGAGGTCTTTGCCCATGCCGGAATATTGGGCTCCCTGACCGGGGAACACATATGCGTGTTTCATGCTTTTAGGTTTTAAATTTATTCCAATTTAAGATCTTTCTTGATTGCTTCGAGTTTCTCGTCCAACTCCTTCTGCACCTTGTCAAAGTCTTCCACAGACTTCAACTCGCTCTTTACACCGAAGTAGAATTTAATCTTGGGTTCCGTGCCGGAGGGACGCACCGATACGATGGTGCCGTCTTCCGTGAACCATTGGAGTACGTTGCTCTGGTCGATTTCGATCGGAGTCTTCTCGCCGGTACGCAAATCGAGCGTTTCGCGCGTCTGGAAGTCGTTGATCTTCACGACGGGCGATCCGATGATCTGCTTGGGCGGGTTCTGACGGAAATCAACCATCATCTTCTGAATCAGTTCGGCACCCTCTTTGCCCTTACGGACAACGGGAACCTGCATCTCGCGGTAGAAACCGTATTTCACATACAACTGCTGCAACCACTCGAAGAGCGTCAGCCCCATCGTGTCGCGAGCCCATGCGGCGGCCTCGGCAGCCAATGAGCAGGCCGAAACACCGTCTTTGTCGCGTACGTAGTCGCCTGCCAGATAGCCGAACGACTCCTCGCCGCCACCGATGTATTTGGCTTTGCCTTCCTGTTCGCGGATGATCTTGGCGATGTATTTGAACCCGGTCAGACACTCGTAGCATTTCACGCCGAAATGGGCGGCAATGGCATTGGCCATCTGCGAGGTGACGATCGTTTTTACGACAAACTGGTTGCCGTCGAGTTCACCGCGTTCGGCCCAACGGGTCAGCTGGTAACTCATCAGCAACATGAGGGTCTGGTTGCCGTTCAGAAGTACATATTCGCCTTTCTGGTTGCGCAGTGCCAGACCGATACGGTCCGAGTCGGGGTCGGTTGCCATTACCAGATCGGCACCCTCTTTGGCACCCAGTGCGATGGCCATCGACATGGTCTTGCGCTCCTCAGGGTTCGGCGACTCGACGGTCGGGAAGTTGCCGTCGATGACCGACTGTTCGGGAACCATGATGACGTTGGTGAAGCCCCATTTCTTCAACGATGCGGGAACCAGACGAACGCCGGCACCGTGCATCGGCGAGTAAACGATCTTCATGTCGTGAAACTTGCGGATGCTGTCCGAAGCCAGCGACAACTCGTGTACCTTATTTAAATAAATCTCGTCGAACTTCTCGTCGAGGATCTCGATCAACTCCTTGTGCTGACCGAGTTGGATCATATCGACATCGGTGATCTTCTCGACCTCCTTGATGATGTTCTTGTCGTGGGGCGGGGTAACCTGCGAACCATCGGCCCAGTAGGCCTTGTAGCCGTTGTACTCCTTGGGGTTGTGCGAAGCGGTGACAACCACACCCGACTGGCAGTGGAGTTCGCGGATTGCGAAACTCAATTCGGGAGTGGGACGCAGAGCGTCGAACAGATAGACGCGGATGGCGTTTGAGGCGAAAATATCGGCAACATGCTCGGCAAACATGCGTGAATTGTTGCGGCTGTCGTGTGCGATTGCCACACGGATTTCCTGACTTTTGAAACATTCTTTCAGGTAGTTGGCCAAGCCCTGAGTGGCTGCGCCCACCGTATAGATGTTCATGCGGTTCGAACCGACACCCATAATGCCGCGCAAACCGCCCGTACCAAATTCGAGATCCTTGTAAAAACTCTCGATCAGTTCGTTTTTATCATTGTCAATCAAGTATTTGACTTGTTTCTTGGTCTCTTCGTCATAGTGTCCGTCAAGCCAACCTTGGGCTTTTCTGAGGACCAATTCTTCCAATTGATTTGCCATGATATTATTTGGTTTTATGGATAATAATCTTATCTTTGCATTCAAAGATGAAGTACTCACAAAGGTACGTTTTTTTTTGGAATATTCAATATCAGGGAGTTGAATTTATTTACCTGTCGGAATGGTGAAGCCATAAATAAAAAATCATCATTTCCAACCCAAAAAAATTGTGTTTTTTGCAAAATAATTCAGATCTTTGTAGCACTAAAATCGGATATAGACTCATTATGTTAGATAACTCTCAGTCATATAGCGAGATGTGGCAACATTGCCTGGATCGCATCAAGGCGGAAACATCTTCGGAGGAATTCGAAAAATGGTTCCGTCCCATTGTACCTTTGGATTTCGACGGCAGCACGTTGCGCCTTCGGGTTCCCAACGAGAGTTATGTACGACAGATCGAGAAAAACTATATCCCTTTTTTGCGTCCGATAATTTCCCAACTTTACGGAACTCAGACCCGTCTGCACTATGCCGTGCCGCGTCAGACACAGCCGCAGCAGGAGACCGATTCGACGGCTGTTTCGCGTTTCAATACGCAGACCAATACGGCGAATATCAAAAACCCTTTTGTGATTCCCGGTCTGAAGAAGATCATTATTGATCCCCAACTCAATCCGCATCTGACGTTCTCGACCTTCATTGAAGGCGAATGCAACCGACTCGCTCGTTCGGCAGGGATGGCCGTAGCGGAGAATCCCGGAAACAATCCCTTCAACCCTTTATATATATATGGTAATTCGGGTTTGGGTAAAACGCATATCGTGCAGTCGATCGGACACGAGGTTCGTCTGCGTCACCCCGAATTGCAGGTGTTGTATGTCTCGATGAACAAATTTCAGGCTCAGTTCCAGACGGCTTACAAGAATGGCGAGATTCCCGACTTCATCCATTTCTACCAGATGATCGACGTTTTGATCATCGACGATATTCAGGAACTGACGGGTAAGACGGGTACGCAGAATGCGTTCTTCAACATTTTCAACCACCTTCAGTTGGCCGGCAAGCAGTTGATTCTCACTTCGGATAAACCGCCCGTGGAGTTGAAGGATATCGAGCAGCGACTTCTGACCCGTTTCAAGTGGGGATTGTCGGCTCAACTCGGTTGCCCGGACTATGATACGAAATTTAAGATCATTCGGAACAAGGCCGAAAAACTGAAAATTCAACTTTCGGACGATGTGATTTCCTATCTGGCTACGAACATTCTGGCCAATGTCCGAGAGATCGAGGGTGCACTTTCTTCGCTGGAGGCACATGCTGCGTTTTTGGGACGTAAGATCAACACCAAGTTGGCGAAAGAGGTCTTGAAGGAGTATGTGCAGGTAAATCATAAGGAGGTGACCATCGACGGCATCTTGGAGGAGGTTTGCTCGGCAACGGGAATCGACCTTCCGCGACTGAACTCTTCGGAGCGTACGCGTGAGGTGGCACAGGCGCGACAGATGGCCATGTATCTCGCCAAGAAGCATACCAACCAGCCGCTCACCTCGATCGGTGCTGCAATCGGCGGTCGCAACCATGCTACGGTGCTTCACTCGTGCAAGGCGGTGACCAATCTCTTGGAGACGGACAAGAACTTCCGCTTGCAGGTCGAAGAGATCGAGAAGGCCATTTTGGCAAAATAGACCGGGGAGTTCTTGAAGTTATAGACGCCATTCGAGGGTGCGATTTCATCGGAAGTCGGATTTTCGCATGGCGTTTTTCCTCCCCTTAAATTTGTGTTCGCGATGGATCAACCCAAATTGGAGCGACTGCTCCGTCTGATGAAATTGCTGACGGCCAACACGACCTATAATGTCGATCAATTGGCTGTGAAACTCGATATGTCGCGCCGCACGGTCTATCGCTACATCGACACGTTCCGTGAGGCGGGTTTCGTGATCAAAAAGACGGGTGACTGCATCCGACTGGATAAGGAGTCGCCCCATTTTCGGGATATTTCCCAATTGGTGCACTTCACCGAGGAGGAGGCGCACATCCTCAAACGCGCCATCGAGAACATCGACGATACGAACCTTCTGAAACAAAACCTCAAGAAGAAACTCTATTCGGTGTACGATAATAAGAACCTTGCCGATACGGTGGTGCGCGGTAAGAATGCTCCCAACATCCATACGCTGATCGAGGCGATTGAGGAGAAACGGCAGGTCACCCTGCGCGGTTATCGTTCGGGACACGGCGGGGTGGTGCGCGACCGACGGGTCGAACCGTTCGGCTTCACGACCAACTACGTCGAGGTGTGGTGTTACGATGTGGAGGATGCAACCTGCAAACTCTTCAAAACGGCACGTATCGGCTCGGTCGGGGAGGGCGGGCCGTGGCAGTATGAGGCGCAACACGAAAAGGGATTCATTGATGTGTTCCGCCTGCACGGATCGGCACGTTACCGCGTGCAACTCGAATTGGGCATTCTGGCCTATAACCTGCTTTGCGAGGAGTACCCTCTGGCCGAACGCGATATTCATCCGTTGGGCGGTGAGAAATGGATGCTCGATACGGAGGTCGCAGGTATGGCGGGCGTGGGGCGGTTTGTGGTCGGCCTTTTGGACGATATTCGGATTGTCGATTCCTCCGAACTCAAAACCTATATCCACTCCTACTTGGAACGGTTCTTATAAACGAAAAAAAGCGTATCCTTTCGCGGGATACGCTTTTATCGTTTTATCCGACCGAATTATTTCTTCGAGTAGTCGCGTGCACCGAAGATGTATGAACCGACGCGCACCATGTTCGAGCCGCACTCGATGGCAAGCGGATAGTCGCCCGACATGCCCATCGACAGTGTGTCGAACTCGGCACCGAAGCGGGGCTTCAACGCTTCGAAATGCGCACGGAGTTGCTCGAAATCACCGCGAACGACCTTTTCGTCGTCGGTGTTGGTGGCAATGCCCATGACTCCACGCACGCGGATGTTGGGCATTGAGGCGAACGGATCTTCTTTCAAATAGGTCTCCAACTCTTCATAATTCCATCCCGTCTTGGTCTCTTCGCGGGCAACGTGGATCTCGAAAAGAATGTCGATCACGCGGTCGCATTTGGCGGCTTCCTTCTGGATGGCTTCCAGAACTCGTGCGCTGTCCACCGAATGGATCAGACGAACGAACGGAGCGATGTATTTGACCTTGTTGGTTTGCAGATGGCCGATCATGTGCCACTCGATATCCTTGGGCAACAGATCATATTTCTCGCGGAGTTCCTGCGGGCGGCTCTCTCCGAAGATGCGTTGTCCCGCATCGTAGGCTTCCTGTACGGCTTCGGCCGGATGCATCTTCGAAACGGCCACCAGGGTCACATGTTGGGGAAGGCGCGATTTCAGAGATGCCAGTTGATGTGCTACTGACATTGTACTTGAAGTTTTTTAATCGTGTAAAAGTAGTCATTTTTTCGGAGGATTAAAAAGATGTATTCTGTTTTTTTGAGATTTGAAGGGAGTTTTGTATATTTGTCTAATGACCTTATGGACTGTAAATACCTTTTAATATATGAAAAAACTAACTTTACTCTTCGCGGCAGCCGCACTTCTGATTTTTAATGCGGCCAATGCCTGCACCAACTTTATTGTGACCAAGGGTGCATCGACCGACGGGTCGGTGATGGTCTCCTATGCGGCCGATTCGCACAGCCTGTACGGCGCGCTGTATCATGTCCCCGCAGGACTGTTCCCCAAGACGGCCATGCTGCCGATCTACGACTGGGATTCGGGTCGTTTTCTGACCTACATTCCGCAGGTGGGGCAGACCTGTTCGACGATCGGTAATATGAACGAATATTCGGTGATCATCTCCGAGACGACGTACGGCGGGCGTAAGGAACTGGCCGACAAGACGGGTTTGATCGACTACGGTTCGCTGATCTATGTCACCTTGCAGCGTGCCCAGAGTGCCCGCGAGGCCATCGGCATCATCGCTGATCTGGCCAACACCTACGGTTATGCTTCGAGTGGCGAGTCGTTCATGATTGCCGATACCGAAGAGGTGTGGATTATGGAGTTGATCGGTAAGGGTTTCAAGGATAACGGCAAGGGCAAGAACCTGAACAAGGGTATCGTATGGGTGGCTCGCCGGGTACCCGACGGCTATGTGTCGGCACATGCCAATCAGGCACG
>RCNI01001095.1_pt1 | contig 16584 bp, 19 predicted proteins | sample 2041151 | NCBI WGS metagenome assembly RCNI01 (sample SAMN09708214, study PRJNA481090) | feces metagenome | isolation source: feces | place: Antarctica: Albino Rookery | reverse complement strand
ACGCGCATAGCCAGCTCGGGCTTCTCCTGCATCAGGATGCGGTACTTGGTCTCCTTCAGACCGCCAACCCAGCCGGAGTGAGTGCGATAATACTTGTCTTCCATCTTGTTGCCGGTCAGAACAGCCTTGGCAGCATTGATGACGATCACGTTGTCACCGCAGTCAGCATGGGGAGTATAGGTAACCTTGCCCTTGCCGCGCAGCAGGTCAGCGACGATGACGGCGGTCTTGCCCAGGGGCTTGCCAGCGGCATCAACGACGTACCACTTGCGGGCAAAAGAGCCCTTCTTTTCCATATAAGTGGACATGTGTTTTTCCTCCAGTTTATAGAATGTATTACTTTACTTTTCTTCAGGCCCTTGCTAAAATCGAAACAAGAGCGTTCGCATAAAGCGCAATGATATTTATAACATAAGAAAAAGTTCTTGTCAACATCAAATTCATTTAGAATAGAAACACCTAGCGTTTTCTCTCTTTTTCTCTTGTTATCTCTCATTTGCTCGAAACGCAAATATTAAAATTTTTTTCGCGGAGGACAGATATGCAGCATATTTTAGGACTCACACGGCGCTGCGTGGAAGATTACCATATGATTGAGGCGGGCGAGACCATCGCCGTGGGCGTATCCGGCGGTAAGGACAGCCTTCTGTGTCTGGCGGCTTTGGCCCAGCTGCGCCGCTTCTATCCCAAGCCCTTTCAGGTGGAGGCCATTACGCTGGATATGGGGATGCCGGGCATGGATTTTTCGCCGCTGGCTGACTACTGTGCCTCGCTGGAGGTACCCTTCCACAAGATCGAAGTACCCGTATATGAGATCGTCTTTCAGGAGCGGAAGGAGAAGAATCCCTGTTCCCTGTGTGCCAAGATGCGTCGGGGCAGTCTCAACACGGCGATTATTGAGCGGGGCATCCACAAGATTGCCCTGGGCCATCACTACGACGATGCGGTGGAAACCATGCTGATGAATCTGCTCTTTGAGGGGCGGATCGGGTGTTTCCAGCCGGTGACCTATCTGGATCGGACCGATGTGACCCAGATCCGGCCGCTGCTCTACTGCCATGAGGACGAGATCCGCCGGACGGTGGAAAAGCTGCACCTGCCGGTGATCCACAACCAGTGCCCGGCGGATGGCGTGAGCCGCCGCCAGGAGGTGAAGGAACTGCTGGTACAGCTGGAAGGGAAGTATCCCGATTTGAAGCAGAAGATCTTCGGCGGCATCCAGCGCTATCCTCTCTACGGCTGGGATCTGACGAAGGAGGAGCGCTGACATGGCGGAGTTTTCCACACCGCAGGGGAAAACCTGTCCTCTGCCGGAATATCCCCGCCCCCAGCTGCGGCGGGACAGTTTTCTCAATTTGAATGGCGCCTGGTCCTACACGGTGCAGGATGGGGAGGAGTATACCCGCCAGAATACCGGCGTGATTCGTGTGCCCTACGCACCGGAGGCACCGCTGTCCGGCTGTGACTTCCGTTTGCAGACAGGGGAGACCCTGTGGTATGAACGGACCGTTGTGCTGCCCTCGGACTTTCGGAAGGATCGGGTCCTGCTGCACTTCGGAGCGGTGGATCAAAGCTGTCAGGTTCGCGTCAACGACCGGGTGGCGGGCCGTCACGAGGGAGGCTACCTGCCCTTCACGCTGGATATTACGGATTTCCTCACGGATGGGGAAAACCAGCTCACCGTCGGGGTGAATGATCTGACGGATGGCTCCTGCCATGCCTTTGGGCGGCAGAAAGAGGTGCCCGGTGGGATGTGGCACACCGCACAAAGCGGCATTTGGCAGACGGTATGGATGGAATCCGTGCCGGAGAACTATGTGCAGCGGCTGGAACTGACGCCGGACTTCGACAAACACACATTGGTGTGGAAAATCCACGCCTCAAACCCGGCTGCCCATGTGGCGGTGTGGAAAGACGGCGAGTGCATCGCAGAGGGCCAGTCCGATGCGGACGGCTGTGGAAGCTCGCTGATTCGAAACGAGGATTTTCACCCCTGGACCCCGGAGGACCCCTATCTGTACACCGTGACGGTGGATTTGGAAGGCGGCGACCGGGTGGAGAGTTACTTCGGAATGCGGAAGTTTTCCACCATGGAGTGGAAAGGCCGCCGTGTGCTGGCATTGAACAACCAGCCGTATTTTCACCACGGTGTGCTGGACGAGGGCTACTGGCCCGACGGATTGTACACAGCCCCGTCCGATGAAGCCATGGTGCAGGAGATCCGGCAGATGAAGGCTTTGGGCTTCAACACGGTTCGCAAGCACGTCAAGATCGAGCCGCTGCGGTGGTACTATCACTGTGACCGGCTGGGAATGATCGTTTGGCAGGATCTGCCCTCGGGATTCGATGCCTTCCGGCCTCGGACCATGACCCTGCCCTGGGCCAAGCTGCCCCGGAAAGACAGCGACTATAAGGCCTTCGGCCGCAGTGACAGTGCTGGGCGGCGGCAGTTTGAAAGTGACCTTGCAGAAACGGTCTGCCATCTATATAATAGTGTGTCTCTGGGCCTGTGGACCCTCTTTCATGAAGGGTGGGGCCAGTTCGACGCCCTGCGTCTGACAGAAAAGCTGCGGACGCTGGACACCACCCGTCTCATCGACCATGCCAGCGGTTGGCACGATCAGGGGGGCGGAGATCTCCAGAGTGTCCACGCCGTGGGCCGGAGCGTGAAGCTGCGCCACGACGGCAAGCGTGTTCTGGCACTGACGGAAATGCGGGGCAGCGGGGTGGAGAACCTCTATGAAACGCAGGTGCTTCCCTACCTCCGGACGCAGGGCCTGTCCGCTGTGATCTATGCGCCGTGGTGCGATGTCGAGGACGAAGAAAACGGCCTTGTGACCGATGATCGCAAGACCGTGAAAGTCGATGCTGCCACCATGCAGACCATGGCAGCAAAATTAAACTTTGAGATGTGAGGTGTGCCTTATGGCCCATATTCCTGACGGCGATACTGCCGCACTGCAGTTGGTCTCTTTCGAGGAGGCTTTGCAGCAAGCCTTACAGCCCAGCGATGACTACGAGGTGGAGCGCTGGCTGTATGTTCCGAACCGGTACAGTGAGTACCGATATATTCTGGGGACCCGGGGGAAGAAGCCCTTGATTTGTATGGGGATCAATCCCTCTACGGCGGCCCCCGATGCACTGGACAATACGTTGAAATCCGTGGAGCGGATTGCACTCCACAATGGCTTTGACAGCTTTTTGATGTTCAATGTCTACGCCCAGCGGGCCACCGACCCCAATGCCATGGAGAAGGCGTGCAATCCCCAGCTTCATCAGGAGAATCTGGCGGCGCTTCGCTATCTGCTGCGCTTGAACCCGGAGCCTTGCGTGTGGGCGGCCTGGGGGGCCATTATTGAAAAGCGGGGATACCTCCGGGATTGTCTGCTGGATCAGATCCGCCTGAGCCGGGAGTTCCACGCCTCCTGGTTTACTGCCGGACCGATTTCCAAGAAGGGGCATCCCCACCATCCGCTCTATCTGCGCAAGGATGCGGTGCTGGACCCCTTTGATCCCGAGCGCTATTGCCGGGAGATCCTGGGCAGCAAAGAAACTATGTAAGGACCCACCGCAGCAATACCAGCAGTCCGAAACCGGGCAGCCCCAGAATACCGATGGTCAGGGCGTTGAACAGATTCAAACCCAGATGCAGACCGGTGGCGGCGGTGGTGAGATTTACCAGCCACACCGCGCCGAACCCCAGCGCGGTGTTGACCAGGACCCGCAGTGCCAGCCGCAGTGGGCCGGACACCAGCCGCAGGACCACCAGCACCGTGAAGGCGATGGCAAGTCCCAAGGCAACTTTCTCTACAAGTGACATACATGGCCTCCTTTCACGGCGGAGGCCGCCACGCAGGGAGTGACTGCATCCTCCTCCAACGTTTCCTCCGGGATCGGAGTGCTCTGGAGAGCCTTGATGCGGCGCAGCAGATAGTTGCATCGGGCTTTCAGCGCATTGATTTCGTAGACGCAGGCGTCCACGAGTTCCGGATCGCTGACGTAATTAAATTTGTCGTAAGCTTCCCGCAGAGACTGGACGGCGTCCTGCAATTCCTGCCGCAGTTCCCCGTCGTTGGGGGTATAGGTGAGTGAATGTTTCTTTCCCATGGTGTGTTCCTCCTGCTATCCTATGTTTACGGATAGTTTGGACAAATATGCCGTACTTTAATCCCAAGTGAGGGAAATTTTTGTTTGAGAGGAGATCAATCTCCATGGATCACGAAGCATATATGGCCCAGGCGCTGACTTTAGCCAAGGAGGCGGCTGCCCACGGGGAGGTACCGGTGGGGTGTGTGATTGTGCACAACGGTGCAGTCATTGGCTGGGGCCGCAACCGTCGGGAGGAGAAGAATGCGGTGTCTTCCCATGCGGAGATGGAGGCGATGGCCATGGCCAACGAGGCACTGGGCTCGTGGCGTCTGGATGAGTGTACGCTTTATGTGACGCTGGAACCTTGTCCCATGTGTGCCGGGGCCATCATCAATGCACGCATTCCGCGAGTCTATTATGGCGCCCGGGACCGGGAGATGGGGGCCTGCGGCGGCGTACTGAACCTCTTTATGGAGGATTTTCCCCATCATCCGGCACTGGTGGGCGGCATCCTCGCGGAGGAATGCCGCGCGGTGCTGACAGATTTTTTCCGCACCCTGCGCCAACGGAAGGGATAGGGGATCGGTTGGACGATTTTTACGCAAAAAGGCTGCCATGAACTGCCAAAAGAGCGAAAGATTATATTTTTAATACTTTTGTAATACTTCTGACGGAACTTTTGTAACAACCCCTTGGTATTCTAATACTTGCAAGAACAAAACTTTTTTCATCAATCTTCCTACCATAGAAAGCAGAGAACCCGTATGGGTCTCTGCTTTCTGGTTTTTCTGGGGACTTTTCCGGACAACCTCGGCATAGGATGGGGGAGGAAAGGAGTTGATGGGATGCGTGCGTGTATCTCGGCAAGTCTCCTGATTGTCCTGCTCCTGTTCGGTATGCCGTGGCTGCGGGCCGGGGAGCGTGTGGAAAGTACGGGAGAAAAACCAGTGCAGGAGCGAATTGATGAACAGGTAATGCTCCGGGTCTGGGACGGTAAGAAAGTTAAAAAAATGAGTGTGGCGGAGTATCTGCCCGGTGTTGTGCGGGGGGAGATGCCTGCCTCCTTTGAGATGGAGGCGCTGAAGGCCCAGGCAGTGGCAGAGCGGACCTATATTTATTATAAGATGGAGACTGGCGGCAAGGCGGCCCATCCTCAGGCGGATGTCTGTATGTCGCCCCAATGCTGCAGTGCCTACACTTCCCGGAAAAAGGCGGCGCAAAACTGGGGGGACAAGGCAGATGCCTACGAAAAGCGGATTCAGGAGGCTGTGCGGGAGACGGACGGGCAGGTGATGCTCTACGAGGACCAGCCCATTCTGGCTGTGTTCCACTCCTCCTCCAATGGGGTGACCGCGGCCTCCGGGGACGTATGGGCCAAGGACCTGCCGTATCTGACCAGTGTGGCCAGTCCTGAGGGGAAGGACAGCGTGCCCAATTATTATAGCGTTCAGGAGTTTTCGGCCCAGGAGTTTCAGAAAACCTTCTGCAAGGCGCATCCCAAGGCGAAGTTCTCCGCAGACCCGGACGAGTGGATCACACGGGTGCGCCATAACGGATCGGAGCGTGTGGGAAGCGTGCGAATCGGCGGTGTTACGGTAGACGGGACGGAGGTGCGTTCCCTCTATGGCCTGCGGTCCGCAGACTTTACGGCGCAGTGTACCAAAAAGACGGTGACCTTCCGTGTGACCGGCTACGGCCACGGTGTGGGATTGAGTCAATACGGCGCCAATGAAATGGCTGCGCAGGGCAAGGAATGGCCGGAAATCCTGGAATGGTATTATACCGGCGTGAACATCACAGATCAGCACCTTCCGACTGTACAAAAGTAAGTGGGCGTGCTATGATGTATTTATGATGGGATGTGGTTTCGGAATTTACAGAAAGTTCAGGAAACCGCAGACAAATGGTTTATAATACGGAATATCATGTAAAATACGCAGAGTGTATACACATAGGAGGCAACGATGGCACGCAATGTTTTGGTCGTAGAAGATGACCGCAATATTTCTGAACTGATCCGGATGTATCTGGAAAAAGAGGGCTTCGAGGTACGAAGCGCCTATGACGGCGGCAAGGCGGTGGAAGAATTTGATGCCCGTCAGCCTGATCTGGTCCTGCTGGATATCATGCTGCCGGTAATGGACGGCTGGTCTGTGTGTGCCCATATTCGGGAAAAGTCCAAGACGCCCATCATCATGCTGACCGCCAAGAGCGAGGTCAACGACCGAATCACCGGTCTGGAAATGGGTGCCGATGACTATTTGGTCAAGCCTTTTGAAATGAAGGAGCTGATGGCACGCATCAACGCAGTGCTGCGCCGCAGTGAGATTCCCGATGACACTAAAAAGAAGCTGACCTTCGACAAGCTGGTCATCAATCTGGACAGCTACGAGCTGCTGGTGGATGGCAAGAAGGTGGACACACCGCCCAAGGAGCTGGAGCTGCTGTATCATCTGGCTTCCACGCCCAACCGGGTATATACCCGCAACCAGCTGCTGGATGAAGTGTGGGGCTTTGATTACTTCGGTGACTCCCGCACGGTGGATGTGCACATCAAGCGTCTGCGCGAAAAGGTAGAAGGTATCTCTGAGCAGTGGGAGTTGAAAACCGTCTGGGGCGTAGGCTACAAATTTGAAGTGAAATAAATGAAGAAACACGGAAAAAATCAAAGCCTGTACTGGCAGCAGTTCATGCTGACAGCGGGCCTCGTACTGCTGACCATGCTGCTGTTGGGTGTGGCATTTTATGCGGTCAGCTATAACTATGCGGTCGGCGAGAACCGCAGCGAAATGAAGGAACGGGCCGAACTGGTGGCACATCTGTCGGTGGATTATCTGCAAAAGGACAGCGGCAAAGAGGCCGCGGAGGAAGAGGATCTGCGGAGCATGGCTGCCGTGGCCTCCCGCATGGCCAATGTGGATTTCCTGATCTGCAACGAGCGGGGCAATGTGCTGCTGACTTCTGATGAAGAACTGGTGGGGAAGATACTGACCCTGCCGCAAAATATCCTGCAGGATGTGACAGACAAGGGCGGATATGAGGGTCGCAGCACGATGGGCATTTACAATGGACGGAAGTTCATGGTAGGTGTTCCGGTCAAGGACCAGCAGGGGCAGCAGCTCGGCATTGTGCTGGCAGTGATAGACTCCTATCAGCTTACAGAGATGTGGCGGTCCTTTATCGGCCTCTTCTTTATGACATCCACCATTATTCTGCTGGTGTCCTTTATGGCCACCTCCTTCCTGTCCATCCGGCAGATCCGCCCCATCCGTGAGATGGTGCAGGCGATCCGGGCGTATGGTGGGGGCGAGTTTGATGTACGCATTCAGACGGACGGACTCAATGAAGAATTTGAGGAGCTGGCCGTCTCGTTCAACGCTATGGCCGATTCGCTGGCGGAGACAGAGCGGCAGCGCCGGGACTTTATCGCCAATGTATCCCATGAGCTGAAGACCCCTATGACGACCATCGCCGGCTATACCGACGGTATTCTGGACGGCACGATTCCGCCCCAGAAGGAGCGGCAGTACTTGCAGATCATCTCCGATGAGAGCCGCCGCCTGAGCCGACTGGTGCGCCGGATGCTGGATATTTCCCAGATTCAGTCCCAGGAAGTGAAGAAGAGCGAGTTCGATCTGTGCGAGAGTATGCGTCTGGCACTGCTGAGTATGGAACAGCGCATTCTGGAACGGAGCCTGGACGTGGATGCGGAGATCCCGGATGATTCTGTGATGGTGGAGGGAGACAATGACCTCATCACACAGGTGATCTACAACCTTCTGGAAAACGCAACAAAGTTTGCGGCCCCCAAGTCGGCGCTGTATCTGGGCTTGACCATAAACAGCGAGAAGGCGGTGGTGACCGTCCGCAATGAAGGAAAGACGATCCCGCCGGAGGAGATCCCTCTGCTTTTTGAGCGGTTCCACAAAACGGATAAATCCCGCAGCGCGGATAAGGATGGCTACGGTTTGGGCCTTTATGTGGTCAAGACCATTTTGGCCCAGCATAAGGAAGAAATTACCGTAACCAGCGAGAACGGTCTGACCACCTTCAGCTTTACCATGCAGATGGCAAAGTACAATCATCTGCCCGTATAAGAGGATATACTATGCTTGAGGAAAACAAAGATAACTTGACAGGCGAGGGCTTTTCTGACGCTGAACCGAAGGAAGTGGTATCCTGGTATACACCACACAGCCCGGAAGGCGAGGAGGTCGTGCGGGTCTATGTGCAGAACCAGCCGCTGCCGGAGCGGGCCATGCCGCAGCAAAAGCCGAAAAAGCGCAAGCACCGGGGTGTATGGATCTTCCTGGCCTGCGTTGTTGTGACGCTGGCGGTCGTTGTGATTGCCGCGCTGGTGCACCATGGTGGACAGGAAGAATCTTCAGAAGAGGATGGCAATGCCAGCAGTATCGTGCAGACCGGCGAGGTGGAAACATCGATTCCCACGATCCGCGGGGACAGCGATGTGCGTTTGGAGATTCAGCCCACGGCGTCTTTCACTCTCACTCCTCAGGAAATCTATGAAAAAGTCAATCCCTCCACCGTCACAGTGGTGGCGGAGGGTGGCGAGGGTGCCTCGGTAGGAACGGGCGTCATTATGACGTCTGATGGCTATATCGTCACCAATGCCCATGTGATTTCCGGCGGCAAGAGCTGCTGGGTGGCTCTGTCCAACGGCGTGACTTACGATGTCAAGCTGGTGGGTTACGATGAGCAGCAGGATCTGGCGGTCCTCAAGGTAGAGGATAGCGTGGAGCTGCCTGCGGCGGAGTTTGGCGACTCCGTGGATGCCCGGGTGGGGGACACGGTCTATGCCATCGGCAACCCGCTGGGCCTGGAGCTGCGAGGAACCATGACCAACGGAATGCTCTCGGCGGTGGGGCGCAGTATGGACATGAATGGCGGTACTGCCTCCATGCTGCAAACAACGGCAGCACTGAACTCCGGCAATTCCGGTGGTCCGTTGATCAACGAGGCCGGGCAGGTGATCGGCATCAACACCATGAAGATGAGCAATACCAGTCTGGAAAAAGAGGCCACCGTGGAAGGTTTGGGCTTTGCACTGCCCATCTCGGAGGCAAAGAAGGTAATCGACGATTTGATTGCCGACGGTAAATTCGGCGGTATGCCGGTGCTGGGTGTCACAGTGATGGCGGTTACCATTGATGGCGTAGGCAATCGGGTGATGGTCCAGACCGTCAGTGAGCACAGCGGTGCCCATGATGCAGGTGTACAGGCAGGGGATCTGATCTTGGCTGCCGATGGTGCATCGGTGAACAATATCGACGATCTGTTGTCGGTGCGCCAGGACAACCGGGTAGGCGACTCGGTAACGCTGACACTGCAGCGCGAGAACAAGGTTTTCGATGTGGACGTGGTACTGTTTTCCGACCGGGAAGTCAAGTAAGCATAATGAAATAAACAAGGGATGGATCGAAGGATCCATCCCTTTTATTTTTTGCGCAGCAGGGAGATGCCGGATACGAAAAACAGCACGCCCAGTGCCTTGCGCAGCAGTGTCACATCCATCGAAGAAGTCAAAAAAGCCCCCAGAGTAGCGGTGCCCAGCCCCCAAGGGATCGCCTGCTTTAGGACCTGCCGGTCAATCAAACCATGCTTGTGGTGGAACCATAGACCTGCGGCGGCCGTGGGCAGGAAAAAGAGAAGGTTCATTCCTTGGGCTTCAGTCTGCTCCCAGCCGAGGCAGAGCGTCATCACCAAAAGCAGGATCGTGCCGCCGCCCACGCCCCAGGCGGAGAGGATTCCGGCGCCGAATCCCACAGCCGCAAGTAAGAGCGCTTTCACAGCAGGTACCGCACGCCGCCGTAGAGGAGAAAGGCGGCGAAAATGCGCCGAAGCCAGAGAACGGGAACCTGCGCCATAGTCCGTCCGCCGACCAACCCACCCAGAAAACCACCCAGCAGGCAGGGAAGAGCGGCACGCAAGTCCAGTGCTCCTTGCCAGGCATAGATAGCGGCACTGAGGGCACACAGCGGCCACATGACGGCCAAAGAAGTGGCGAAGGCTGTTTTTTCCGTTACCCCGCACCGGGACAGCAGCGGCAGCAGCACCATGCCCCCGCCACCGCCGAACAGGCCGTTGACCAGCCCTGCCGCCATACCACTCCCGCGGAGTTTCCACCGCCGGTCCATCGCATCGTCCTCCTTACTTCTATGTAGCCACCCGCCTGTCGGGGCGGATGGCTGTGGTTACATAGTGCAGAAATTCTGGCAATCGGTGCACTTGTTGGCCGTATCCTCCTGCTTGCCGACCTGAATGGTATGCAGGCCGCAGTAAGAGGTCCCCTGACAGTGATGGGCGCAGTTGGTCACATCACAGTGGATAGCGGCGTTGGGCGTGCAGTTGCAGCCGTCGTTGGTACAAGTTTTATTCATGAAAAACCCCTCCTTGAAAATCGAACCAGCCGTTGAGCTTGTTGCTAGTATGCAGCGCCGTGCGGCGGCCTATACATAGGCAAAAATGGAAAATAAAATGTCGCGGTTCATGGCAGCGTATCTGGTGGCAATGGGAATCATCCTGTTTGCCAGAAGCACCATAGGACACATTGCCATGTTGAATCCGTTTGTGTTTATTCCATTGGGATATTTTTAGAAACCAAAATTTCTGGAAAATGCTGCGCAGCAGTTTTACGATTGCCGTCTAAAAATCCAATGATCCAAAGGCAGAGAGAAGCCAACAAAAAAGCAGCCGTGTACACAGAAATCTGTGTACACGGCTGCTCTTGCGCAGTACCATCGCAGAGATGGTAGATGAAAGCAGAAATGGTTTAGATGCCCAGCAGCAGGGAAGCAAACTGGAAGTAAATCAGCAGGCTGGTGGCATCCACGATGGTGGAAATGAAGGGGCTGGCCATGACAGCGGGGTCCAGACCAATCTTCTCAGCCAGCAGAGGCAGGCTGCAGCCCACGCACTTGGCGAAGATCACCACGAAGAGAACGGTAGTACACACCACCAGGCACACCGGAATCGTGACTTGCGTATTCCCCAGCAGTGTTCGGTCAATGACCAGCATCTTGACAAAGTTGGCCCCGGCCAGGCAGATACCGCACAGAAGCGATACCCGCAGCTCTTTCCACACAACAGCCAGCATATCGGAGAAATCCACTTCGCCCAGACTCAGAGCACGGATGACCGCGACGGAAGCCTGCGTACCGGAGTTACCGCCGGTACCGGAGAGCATGGGAATATAGGCGTTGAGGACCAGGCAGGCGGCCAGTGCACTTTCATAGTGACTGAGGATCATGCCGGTAAAAGTAGCCGAGAGCATCAGGATCATCAGCCAGGGCAGACGGGCCCGCCAGGTGGAGAACACACCGGAACGCAGATACGGTTTATCCGAGGGCAGCATAGCAGCCATCTTTTCGAAGTCCTCGGTGGTTTCTTCTTCAATGACGTCCATAGCATCGTCAACGGTGACGATACCCACCAGACGGTTTTCCATGTCCACGATGGGCAAGGCCAGGAAGTCGTACTTGCTCAGGGCCTGCGCCACGTCCTCCTTATCGTCCATGGTGGTGGCCCAGACAAGGTTGGGGTCCATGATGTCTTCAATCAGGTCGTCTTCCTCGGCCAGCAGCAGATCACGGACGGACAGCACGCCCAGCAGCTTGCGCCACGGATCGGTGACGTACAGAATGTTGATGGTTTCCATATCACCGCCGATTCGCCGGATGCGCTTGAAGGCGTCGGCCACGGTCATATCTTTTTTCAGAGAGAGGAACTCCATGTTCATCATGGAACCGGCGGAGTCCTCCGGGTATTTGAGAATTTCATTGATGGACTTGCGCATGGCCGGGTCGGCCTTGTCCAGAATGCGGATGACCACGCTGGCGGGCATCTCCTCCACAATATCCACGGCATCGTCCAGATACAGTTCATCCAGAACTTCCTTCAGTTCCTTGTTGGAAAAGCCATTGATGAGCATTTCCTGACTGTCACTCTCCAACTCAACAAAGACTTCGGCGGCCGTCTCCTTGGGCAGCAGACGGTACAGCAGAGGCATATACTCTTCCCCGGCCTCCTCCAGAAGCTCTGCAATATCCGCGGGCTCCATAGGCAGGAACAGGTCGCGCAGCTGGGCATACTGTTTACTTCGGATCATATCCTCAATTTGCTCTACGTATTGTTCCAGATCTTCTGCATGGTCAAACATACACCTGCTCCTCCTTCCAACAAAATAAAAAAACCACGAACGAAAACTCTCCTCAGGAGAACTCGTCGTGGAGGCGAACAGCCAACCGCACACTGCGGTATGGCCCCCGTAACAAGCTTTAGCATCGCTGGGCGGTGAAACTGCATTAGATGATACCTTGTGTTCGATATCGCCTGTTCAAACCAACTTGCAGTGTCTCCACCACTTCGCGGCAGCAGTCCATATCCCTGCGGTAGCCTTACCTACCGGAGTCTATATTTTACCTTTTTACTTTATTCCAAAACCAATAATATGTCAACCCCGGTATGGGAGATTCTGCTTTGAGGGACTGGCGGGGGACATAAAGTTGCGCTTGTGGTGCTGGGGGAGGTATGTTATACTAGTAAGCTAAGAAAATATAGGTTGTAACCGTGTGATTTGGTAGAAAAGCAGCAGAAAGGAGTGCATATCCATGGGCGTTCATGATGGCCACCGCCAACGAAAAAAGCAGCAGTTTGCCCAGCAGGGTCTGTCTTCTTTTGCGGACCATGAGGTACTGGAGCTGTTGCTTTATTATGCCATTCCCCGGCGGGATACCAACGAGATTGCCCATCGGCTGCTGAAGGAATTTGGCACTTTGGAACGGGTCTTGACGGCGCCGCTGGAGGACTTACAGAAAGTGGACGGCATTGGAGAAAGCGCCGCATTACTGATTCGGCTCGTCCCGGAAATCATGCACCGGGTCGGGGAGAATACCGCAGAGGAAACCATCCTCAACTCGGTGGATGCGACCGGGGCCTTCTTTATGGAGTTGCTGCGTTCCCAGCGACGGGAGGTCCTCTATCAGGCCTCTGTGGACGCCAAAGGGAAAATGCTGGCCTGCCGACAGATTTCCACAGGCAGTGTGGATGCCACCGTGCTCAGTGTGCGGGCGGTGGTGGAGAATGCGCTCCATGCCGATGCCAGCGGTGTTGTGCTGGCCCACAATCATCCCAGTGGTATTGCGCTGCCCTCCGTAGAGGATCGGCAGGTGACGCTGCAGGTCCAACAGGCCTTGCAGACCATGGGCATCCAGCTTATTGACCACATCATTGTGGCAGACGGAGATTTTGTGTCCATGGCCGCCAGCGGGATGCTGCTGTAACCAGATCGCACCGGGTTTTCCCCAGGGGTGGGGAAAACGATGGACGCCCGCCGGAGGCGGCGGGCCAATATCCACCAAGGAGGTAGTGTATGCCTGCATTCAAAGTTGTATCCCCTTATCAGCCCTCCGGCGACCAGCCGGAAGCCATCAAAAAACTATCCGAAGGCATTGAAAACGGCCTCCGGGAACAGGTGCTGCTGGGCGTGACTGGCAGCGGCAAGACCTACACGATGGCCAAGGTCATCGAGCAGGTTCAGCGCCCGACACTGGTGCTGGCGCACAACAAGACGCTGGCGGCCCAGCTGTGTGAGGAGTTCCGGGAATTTTTCCCGGATAACGCCGTGGAGTATTTTGTGTCCTACTACGACTACTACCAGCCCGAAGCCTACATCCCCCACACGGATACCTACATTGAAAAGGACGCCTCCACCAACGAGGAGATCGACCGTCTGCGGCTGAGTGCCACCTGCTCTCTTTTGGAGCGGCGGGATGTGATCGTGGTGTCCTCGGTCAGCTGTATCTACGGTCTGGGCGAGCCGGACGATTTTGCAAAAATGATGATTTCCCTGCGTACCGGCATGACACTGGACCGGGATGAGCTGCTCAAGCGGCTGGTGGAAATTCGCTATGAGCGCAACGATGTGGCCTTTGGCCGCAATATGTTCCGGGTCCGGGGCGACACGGTGGAAATCTATCCCGCCTACTATAAGGACCACGCCATTCGGGTGGAATTCTTCGGCGATGAGATCGAGCGGATTACGGACTTTCATCCGGTTACCGGCATTGCCAACTGTACCTTGCAGCATGTGCCCATCTATCCCGCAACCCATTATGTGACACCCCGGGACAAGATGGAAGTAGCTATCAAGGAGATCCAGCGGGAGATGGAGGAGCGGGTCAAATATTTTGAGGAAAACGATAAGCTGATTGAAGCCCAGCGCATCCGCCAGCGGACGGAGTATGACATGGAGATGATGATGGAGCTGGGCTACTGCTCCGGCATCGAGAACTACTCCCGTGTGATTTCCCAGCGTCCCCAGGGTTCGGCACCCATGACACTGCTGGACTTCTTCCCGGATGACTTTCTTCTCTTTGTGGATGAAAGCCATGTGACGCTGCCCCAGGTGCGGGCAATGTACAACGGCGACCGGGCTAGAAAAGAGAGTCTGGTGGAGTACGGTTTCCGTCTGCCCTGCGCCTTTGATAACCGCCCGTTGAAGTTTGAAGAATTTGAAGAGCGGTTCCATCAGGCCGTCTTTGTGTCCGCCACGCCGGGCGACTATGAAAAGGAACATTCCGATCAGACGGTGGAGCAGGTGATCCGCCCCACCGGCCTGCTGGACCCCCGGGTGGAGGTGCGGCCTGTTCTGGACCAGATCGACGATCTGGTGGCGGAGATCCATGAGCGTACCGCACGCAACGAGCGGGTGCTGGTGACAACCCTTACCAAGCGCATGGCAGAGGACTTGACCGAGCATTTCCGGGGCATTGGCATCCGGGTACGGTATATGCACAGCGATGTGGCGGCTCTGGAGCGTATGGAGATCATCCGGGATCTGCGGCTAGGCGAGTTCGACGTACTGGTGGGCATCAACCTGCTGCGGGAGGGCCTGGATCTGCCGGAGGTGAGTCTGGTGGCTATTCTGGATGCCGACAAGGAGGGCTTCCTGCGCAGCGAAACCAGCCTGATCCAGACCATTGGCCGTGCGGCACGAAATGCCGAAGGCCTGGTCATCCTCTACGCCGATACCGTGACGCCGTCCATGAAGAAAGCCATGGATGAAACGGAGCGCAAGCAGGATGCCTACAACAAGGAGCGGGGGATCGTTCCCCGGACCATCCGCAAGAGCGTCCGGGACATGGTGGAAATCTCCCACAGCGCCGAGGAGGCGTCCAAGAAGAGCAAGAAGAAGCTCAGCGATAAGGAGCGGCAGGAGACCATTGCCCGCCTTGAAAAAGAGATGCAGGCCGCATCTAAGATGCTGGAGTTTGAATATGCAGCGATTCTGCGTGACCAGATCATCGAGCTTCGGAAAGAAGCGAAATGATCCCGCCGGGAGTCCGGCGTACAAGCGTTTTGCAGAAGCAAAACCTTGCATGCGGCGGAATTCATTTTCGCCGCATCGGGTGAAATGCGGGGTCCCCGCAGGGCCTGCCCTGTGGGGAGCGATGCAGGCCGCATCTAAGATGCTGGAGTTTGAATATGCGGCGATTCTGCGCGACCAGATCATTGAGCTTCGGAAAGAGCAGAAGTAAGCCGCCCTTCGTCGGACCGTTGGCATGGGGGGCACTCTGTGACAAAGTCATGGAGGCACCGTGGAAAATACGATATACTATTCCCTTGAAAGAAGGACCAACCATATGGCAAAGAAAAAAGAAGAAAAGACCAATGTGATGCGTACGCTGGAGCAGAAAAAGCTCTTTCATATTGACCGCACCTATCCCACGGACGGCGGTTTGGACGGCATCAGCGTGGCGAAACTGCTGGGGCAGGATGTGGCCCATGTGTTCAAAACCCTGGTGACAAAGGCCGCTTCCGGCAGCTACTATGTATTTTGTATCCCTGTGGCGGAGAACCTGGATTTGAAGAAGGCGGCCCGGGCAGTGGGGGAGAAGTCCATTGCCATGCTGCCTCAGAAAGAGCTGCTGCCGCTGACGGGATATGTCCACGGCGGATGCAGCCCGGTGGGCATGAAGAAGCAGTTCCCCACGGTGTTCCATACGACCGCTGCCGAGTGGGAGACCATCATGGTCAGCGCCGGCAAGATCGGTTTTCAGGTGGAGTGTCGGAGCGATGAGCTGATTGCTCTGACCCGCGCCAGCGTGGCGGACATTATTGTGGACGAACGGATCGTGCAAGGAAAGGAAGAAATCCATGCAGGATAAAATCTATATCAAAGGTGCCCGGGAGAACAACCTCAAAAATGTGGACGTGACCATCCCCCGGGATCAATTAGTGGTCATGACGGGCCTGTCCGGCAGCGGCAAGTCCTCGCTGGCGTTTGACACCATTTATGCCGAGGGACAGCGGCGGTATGTGGAGAGTTTGAGCTCCTATGCCCGGATGTTCCTGGGTCAGATGGACAAGCCCGATGTGGACTATATTGACGGCTTGTCCCCGGCCATCTCCATTGACCAGAAAACCACCAGCCGCAACCCCCGGTCTACGGTGGGAACGGTGACGGAAATTTATGAC
>RCNI01000949.1_pt1 | contig 16592 bp, 11 predicted proteins | sample 2041151 | NCBI WGS metagenome assembly RCNI01 (sample SAMN09708214, study PRJNA481090) | feces metagenome | isolation source: feces | place: Antarctica: Albino Rookery | reverse complement strand
CCGCGTCGATCTGATCGTAGCCCTTAGCTTCACCACCGAAGTGGCTGGAGAGAATCGTCGTGATAGCAGCAGTCAACGTCGTCTTACCGTGGTCGACGTGACCGATAGTGCCCACGTTAACGTGGGGCTTGGTTCGTTCAAACTTACCCTTGGCCATTTTTAGTCCTTGAGGTTAAAAAGTTAAAGAAAAAAGAGGCTAATTAGTTAGCTTTCTCAGCCATCACAGCTTCAGCAACGTTACGGGGAGCTTCAGCGTAGTGCTTGAATTCCATAGTATACGTCGCACGACCCTGCGTGAGCGAGCGGAGCTGCGTAGCGTAACCGAACATTTCGGAGAGGGGCACTTCAGCCTTAACGCTCTTGCCACCGCCAACGATGTCGTTCATTTCCTGAATCTGGCCACGACGGGAGGACAAGTCGCCCATCACATCGCCCATCTTTTCTTCAGGGGTTTCAACTTCAACAGCCATGATCGGTTCGAGAAGAACCGGGGTAGCCTTGCGCATACCGTCCTTGAAGGCCATGGAGGCAGCCATCTTAAACGCGTTTTCGTTCGAGTCCACATCGTGGTACGAACCGAAGTGCAAGGTAACCTTGACGTCAACGACCGGGTAGCCAGCGAGCACACCGCTCTTCAAGGTGTCTTCCACACCCTTCTGAACAGCCGGGATGTATTCACGGGGAACCACACCGCCCTTAATGGCGTCAACGAATTCAAAACCCTTACCGGGTTCGAGCGGCTCGAGCTTGAGCACAACGTGACCGTACTGACCGCGACCACCGGACTGCTTAGCAAACTTGCATTCGGCGTTTTCGACCACGGAACGGATCGTTTCGCGATAGGCCACCTGGGGCTTACCAACCGTAGCTTCCACGTTGAATTCACGCTTCATACGGTCAACAAGAATTTCAAGGTGAAGTTCGCCCATACCGGAAATAATGGTCTGGCCGGATTCTTCGTCCGTGCGAACGCGGAAGGACGGATCTTCCTGAGCCAAACGGTTCAAGGCGAGCGCCATCTTTTCCTGGTCAACCTTGGTCTTGGGCTCAACAGCCTGCGAGATCACGGGATCCGGGAATTCCATACGTTCAAGGATGATCGGGGCGTCAACCGCACAAAGCGTGTCACCCGTCGTCACGTCCTTCAAGCCCACGCAAGCGGCGATGTCGCCGGATTCAACGAACTTGATTTCCTTACGTTCGTTAGCGTGCATCTGGAGAAGACGACCGATACGTTCCTTACGGTTCTTGATGGAATTCAAGACGGTGTCGCCAGAATTCATCACGCCGGAGTAAACGCGCAAGAAGGTCAACTGGCCAACATACGGGTCAGTCATGATCTTGAAGGCGAGCGCGGACAAGGGTTCCTTGTCGTCAGCCTTACGGGAGACTTCGTTGTCGTTTAAGTCGAAGCCAGTGACCGGCGGAATGTCGATCGGGCTGGGGAGCAACTGAACGACGGCGTCGAGCATACGCTGAACACCCTTGTTCTTGAAGGCGGTACCGCAAAGCATCGGCTGGATTTCCGTGGCGATCGTACGCTGACGGAGACCAGTCAAGATTTCTTCTTCGCTCAATTCACCTTCTTCGAGGTACTTGTTCATGAGCTCTTCGTTGGCTTCAGCAGCAGCTTCAACCATGTTTTCACGCCATTCATTGGCGGTGTCAACGAGGTCAGCCGGGATGTCTTCGTAAGAGAATTCCATACCGAGGGTCTTGTCGTCCCAAATGATGGCCTTCATCTTCAAAAGATCAACCACACCCTTGAAGGTGTCTTCAGCGCCGATCGGCACAACGATAGGCACGGGGTTACCGTTCAAGCGCTTCTTCATCTGGTCGTAGACCTTGAAGAAGTTGGCACCGGTACGGTCCATCTTGTTCACGAAGGCAAGACGGGGCACACGGTACTTGTTAGCCTGACGCCACACGGTTTCGGACTGGGGCTGAACACCGCCCACAGCGCAGTAGACCATGCAAGCGCCGTCAAGCACGCGCATGGAACGTTCCACTTCGACCGTAAAGTCAACGTGGCCCGGGGTGTCAATGATGTTGAAGCGGTAGGGTTCCCACTGCATTTCCATACCACGCCAGAACGCGGTCGTAGCAGCGGAGGTAATCGTGATACCACGTTCCTGTTCCTGCTCCATCCAGTCCATGGTGGCGCCACCATCATGCACTTCACCGATCTTGTGATTCACACCGGTGTAGAACAGAATGCGTTCGGTCGTAGTGGTCTTACCCGCGTCAATATGAGCGGAAATACCGATATTACGATAACGCGAAATCGGAGTTTGGCGAGCCATTTAAGGTTCCTCTTAATTAGCGTCGCGCTGTGCCCGAAGGCACGGCGCAACATGTCTAGACAATTAGAAGCGGAAGTGGGAGAAGGCCTTGTTGGCTTCAGCCATACGATGGACTTCGTCACGCTTCTTCATGGCACCACCACGGCCTTCGGCTGCATCGAGCAACTCGCCAGCCAAGCGCTGCGGCATGGATTTTTCAGAACGCTTCTTAGCAGATTCGCGCAACCAACGCATGGCGAGAGCCATACGACGGACGGGACGAACTTCGACCGGCACCTGATAGTTGGCACCACCGACACGGCGGGACTTAACTTCCACAACCGGACGGACGTTATTGAGAGCGGTGGTGAAAACTTCGATAGCTTCCTTACCGGTCTTTTCTTCGATCTGCTGGAGAGCGCCGTAAACAATACGTTCGGCGACGGCCTTCTTGCCATCGAGCATGATCACATTGATGAACTTCGTGATTTCAACGCTGCCGAACTTAGGATCGGGCAATACTTCGCGTTTCGGAACTTCGCGACGACGGGGCATTTTGTTTCCTCTTTCGTTACTTCAGTCTCGGTTGGCTTAAAAAATAAAGATGCCAACCTTACTTATGTTTATGTGATCCCATGGATCACGGACTTACTCGGTCAAACACACTTTGTGTTGACCGTACACTCACGGTCAATGCCGCGAAATTACGCAGCCTTCGGGCGCTTAGCACCGTACTTGGAGCGAGCTTGCTTACGGTCCTTAACACCCTGGGTGTCAAGGGAGCCACGCACGATGTGATAACGCACACCAGGCAAGTCCTTCACACGACCGCCGCGGATAAGCACGACCGAGTGTTCTTGCAAGTTGTGGCCTTCACCACCGATGTAGGAAATGACTTCAAAGCCATTGGTGAGACGCACCTTAGCGACCTTACGAAGGGCCGAGTTCGGCTTCTTCGGGGTCGTCGTGTAAACACGAGTACAAACGCCACGCTTCTGCGGGCAGTTCTTCAAGGCAGGGCTCTTGGATTTTTCGTGCGTAAGCGCGCGAGGCTTACGTACGAGCTGGTTAATAGTAGGCATAAACGTCCGTCTAATATCAAATTAAACTGACTCTTTCGAGTCTTTATGAATGAAAAATCCTCAAAAAAAGCACCCCCTTATTCTCATTGAACGCCCTTCTAAGAGAGGGACGTTCGCAAAAAATACAAGTTCGCTTTTTCTAAGAACCTGTGATTTTTGTCCAAAGACCCCCCTGCTGTCAAGCCTAGGGGGCTGGTTTTTTCATGAAGAAAATGCCCACTACGCATAAGCGTGGCAGGCATTGTCTTCGAAACTGTTGCCTAACAGCCCTGCCCCACCCGTTACCCGGTAAGGCAAGACATTAGGCTTTTTTCAGTTTTTTTCGCGTTATTCCGCGAAGGGATCGTCCGTCGGGGCCAACGGGGTCACTTCCTTGGTGTCGTCCTGGTTGATTTCCGAGAACGGATCCAAGAAAGCGTCCGGATCGGCGAACGGATCATTCTGGTCGGCGACCGGAGCGACGAGCTCTTGCGCTTCAATGCGCTCAGCTTCGTCACGGGCACGGCGAGCCTTGTGGTAGGCCAAGCCCGTACCAGCCGGGATCAAACGACCCACGATCACGTTTTCCTTCAGACCACGGAGGTCGTCCTGTTTGCCCATGATGGCGGCTTCCGTCAACACGCGCGTCGTTTCCTGGAAGGACGCGGCGGAGATGAAGCTATCCGTGGACAAGGAGGCCTTCGTAATACCGAGGAGCACGTTGTCGTAGAGGGCGGGACGGCCACCTTCGGCCACCACGCGATCGTTTTCGTCGAGCATTTCGCTACGTTCGACCTGTTCACCCGTGATGAAGCGGGTGTCGCCCGGATCGGTAATCGCAACACGGCGGAGCATCTGACGAACAATCACTTCAATGTGCTTGTCGTTAATCTTCACACCCTGCAAGCGGTACACGTCCTGAACTTCGTCGACGATGTAGCGAGCCAACTCTTCGATGCCGAGCAAGCGAAGGATGTCATGCGGATCGACCGGACCGTCAACCACTTCTTCACCCTTCTGGACAATCTGACCTTCGTGAACGAGGACCGTCTTATCCTTGCTGATCAAGGTTTCGTGGCTGTTGCCTTCCTGGTCGGTGATGATCAAGCGCTGCTTACCCTTGGTTTCCTTACCGAAGGTGACGGTACCCGTCACTTCAGCGAGCATACCGGCGTCCTTCGGGGAACGGGCTTCGAAAAGCTCGGCCACACGCGGGAGACCCCCGGTAATGTCTCGGGTCTTCTGGCTTTCGGTCGGGATACGGGCCAACACGTCGCCCTTACCCACGGCCTGATCGTCACGAACCACAACGAGAGCGCCCACCGGCAACTGAATCGTCACCGCGTGATCCGTACCCGGAATCTTCACTTCATTGCCGTTTTCGTCAAAGAGGTGAACCACCGGACGGAGAACGCCACCGGTCTTGGAACCCTTGGCAGCCGCCGTCTTCACAGCACCCGTCGCACGCTTCGGGTCGATAACGACCAAGCTGGAAAGGCCCGTGACTTCGTCGACCTGGTTCATCACGGTCACGTTTTCGATCACGTTTTCAAATTTCACCTTACCGGCGAACTCCGTGATAATCGGACGCGTCATCGGATCCCAGTTAGCGAGGATCTGGCCAGCCTTGATTTCCTGATCGGGCTTGACCTGGAGGGTCGCACCGTACGGAACCTTATGGCGTTCACGTTCGCGGCCGTTTTCCGTAATGACGATTTCGCCAGAACGAGAAATCACGACCAATTCACCCTTAGCGTTACGAACGTAGCGCATAGCGGGCGAGTAACCGACGGAACCCGCAGACTTGGCTTCAACGCTCGAAGCCACCGCAGCACGGCTTGCAGCACCCCCAATATGGAAGGTACGCATCGTCAACTGAGTACCCGGTTCACCAATGGACTGGGCAGCGATCACACCGACCGATTCACCGGCGTTCACCAAGGAACCACGGCCTAAGTCACGGCCATAGCACTTCGCGCACAAGCCATAACGCGTACGGCAGGTAAGCGGGGTGCGGACCTTAACGAGGTCGATACCACGTTCGTCAATGACGTCGCACAAGTCTTCGTCGATCAAGGTGTTGGCCGCAATGACCAATTCCTGCGTATCCGGATCATAGACGTCCAAAGCCGTCACACGACCTAAGATGCGATCGCGCAAGGCCTGAATAACTTCACCACCTTCAACAAGCGCTCGCATTTCAACGCCATCATCCGTACCGCAATCGTCTTCGATCACGACCAAGTCCTGCGTCACGTCAACGAGACGACGGGTCAAGTAACCGGAGTTAGCGGTCTTCAAGGCCGTATCGGCCAAACCCTTACGGGCACCGTGGGTCGAAATAAAGTACTGAAGAACGTTCAAGCCTTCACGGAAGTTTGCGGTAATCGGGGTTTCAATAATGGAGCCGTCCGGCTTAGCCATCAAACCACGCATACCAGCCAACTGACGAATCTGAGCAGCGGAACCACGAGCCCCGGAGTCAGCCATCATGTAGACGCTGTTGAAGGATTCCTGACGGACCTTCTTACCGTGACGGTCAATGGTGGGTTCGCTCGAGAGCTCGGTCATCATGACCTTACCAACCTGATCCGACGTACGACCCCAGATGTCCACCACCTTGTTGTAGCGTTCGCCCTGGGTCACGAGACCAGACGTGTACTGCTCTTCAATGAGCTTGACTTCCTGCTCAGCAGCACGGACGAGCTCTTCCTTCTTGGCGGGAACCGACATGTCGCCCACACAGATGGAGATACCCGCACGCGTCGAGAGACGGTAACCGTTGTCCTTCAACTTGTCCGCGAAGAGCACCGTCGCACGAAGACCGCACTTACGGAAGCAGCGGTTAATCAAGCGAGCGATTTCCTTCTTCTTCAACGTGATGTTCAATTCCGCGAAGCTCATCCCTTCAGGGAGGATCGTGGAGAGAAGCGCACGGCCAACCGTGGTTTCATAACGAACCATCTTCGGAGCTAAATTGCCCGTCTTTTCGTCGAAGTGGAATTCCTTAATACGGACGGTACAACGGGTCTGGAGTTCCACGACCTTGTTGTCCCAAGCGCGCTGAACTTCAGCGACGTCCGCAAAGAACATGCCTTCGCCCTTGCCGTTGATCTTTTCACGCGTAGCGTAGTAAAGACCCAAGACCATGTCCTGAGACGGCACGATAGAAGGATCGCCATTAGCCGGGAAGAGCACGTTGTTGGAGGCGAGCATCAAGCTACGAGCTTCCAACTGGGCTTCAAGGCTCAACGGAACGTGAACAGCCATCTGGTCACCGTCGAAGTCAGCGTTAAACGCGGCACAAACGAGCGGGTGCAACTGGAGGGCCTTACCTTCGATCAACTTCGGTTCAAACGCCTGGATACCCAAGCGGTGAAGCGTCGGAGCACGGTTGAGCATCACGGGATGCTCGTAAATGACTTCTTCCAAGATGTCCCAAACGACGGCATCCTGATTTTCCACCATCTTCTTAGCGGCCTTCGGGGTCTGCGCGAGACCACGGGCAACGAGCTTATTGAAGATGAAGGGCTTGAAGAGTTCGAGCGCCATTAACTTCGGCAAACCGCACTGATGCAAGCGCAATTCCGGACCCACCGTAATCACGGAACGGCCCGAGTAGTCCACACGCTTACCCAAGAGGTTCTGACGGAAACGACCGCCCTTACCCTTGATCATGTCAGCCAAGGACTTCAACGGACGACGGTTCGGACCCGTCATAGCACGACCGCGACGGCCGTTGTCTAAGAGGGAGTCCACCGCTTCCTGAAGCATGCGCTTTTCGTTGCGCACGATGATGTCCGGCGCCTTGATTTCAAGGAGCTTCTTCAAACGGTTATTACGGTTAATAACGCGGCGATACAAGTCGTTCAAGTCGGAGGTCGCAAAGCGGCCACCATCCAAGGCCACCAACGGACGCAAATCCGGCGGGAGCACAGGAAGGACGCTCATGACCATCCATTCGGGCTTGATACCAGAGCGCTGGAAGCCTTCAAGGACCTTCAAGCGCTTGGCAAACTTCTTGATCTTGCCTTCAGAACTGGTTTCGCTCAATTCCTTACGAAGACGCGAGACTTCTTCATCGATGTCGATGGAAGCGAGCAACGCGCTGATGGCTTCCGCGCCCATCATGGCGGTGAATTCACCGGCATGCTGGGTCGTGGCTTCCAAGAATTCTTCTTCGTTTAAGAGCTGGCCGCGTTCGAGTTCCGTGAGACCAGGATCGGTCACAACGTAGGCTTCGAAGTAGAGCACGCGTTCGATATCACGCAACGGGATATCGAGCACCATGCCCATACGGCTCGGAAGGCTCTTTAAGAACCAGATGTGAGCGACGGGGCTCGCCAAGTCGATGTGGCCCATGCGTTCACGGCGAACCTTAGCGAGCGTCACTTCGACGCCGCACTTTTCGCAGATCACGCCACGGTTCTTCAAGCGCTTGTACTTACCGCACAAGCACTCGTAGTCCTTCGTCGGCCCGAAGATCTTGGCGCAGAACAAACCGTCGCGCTCAGGTTTCTGGGTGCGATAGTTAATCGTTTCAGGCTTCTTAACTTCGCCATAAGACCAGGAATGAATCTTCTCAGGGCTGGCCAAACCGATGCGGATGGCATCAAAGTGTTCGTCAGCCTGAGCCTGGCTGAAAATATCGTTAAGCGGCATAGTCATCGCTTAGTTTTCCTCTTTGTTCTTGACGAGGTCGATGTCGATACCCAGCGACCGGATTTCCTTAACCAACACATTGAAGGACTCGGGCATGCCGGCTTCAATCTTGTGGTCACCCTTGACGATGTTTTCGTAGACCTTCGTACGACCAGCGACGTCGTCGGACTTAACCGTCAACATTTCCTGGAGCACGTAGGACGCACCGTATGCTTCGAGAGCCCACACTTCCATTTCACCGAAACGCTGGCCACCGAACTGAGCCTTACCGCCCAACGGCTGCTGCGTAACGAGGGAGTACGGACCCGTGGAACGCGCATGCATCTTGTCGTCAACCAAATGGTGGAGCTTCAAGTAGTGCATGAAGCCAACCGTAACGGGACGTTCAAACGCTTCACCCGTACGGCCGTCGAACAACTTCGCCTGGGTCTTCGCCGGGTTGAGTTCGAGGCGCTTGGCTTCAGCGTCCGGGAAGGCCAAATCGAGCATCATGCGGATCTGTTCTTCCGTGGCACCGTCGAAGACCGGGGTCGCAAACGGCATACCGTTCTTCAAGTTCTTGGCCAAGGTCATCAATTCGTCATCGGTGAGACTGTCGATGTCTTCGGTCTTACCGGTGCGGTTATAGACTTCGTTCAAGAAACCGCGGATCTGATTGACCTGTTCGGTCTTGAGCATTTCTTCAATGCGCCAGCCGAGGCCCTTAGCAGCCCAACCCAAGTGAACTTCGAGCACCTGCCCAATGTTCATACGGGACGGCACGCCCAACGGGTTCAAGACGATGTCAGCAGGACGACCGTCGGTCATGTACGGCATATCTTCGATCGGGCAGATCTTGGAGACCACACCCTTGTTACCGTGACGACCGGCCATCTTGTCACCCGGCTGGAGACGACGACGTTCCGCAATGTAGACCTTCACCATCTTCATGACGCCCGGCGGCAATTCGTCACCGCGGGTCATCTTGTCGACCTTGTTCTGGTACTTCTTGTGGTTTTCTTCGCGCGTCTGCTCAATGGCCTTGCGGGTGAGCTCAATGGTGTTCTGAGCGTCTTCGCTTTCCATGCGCAATTCGAAGAGCTGGTAGTCACCCAAGCCTTCCAAGACGGAAGCCGTGAGCTTCTTACCGGGCTGGACGCCTTCCGGACCACCGGCGACGACCTGACCGACCAACTGACGACGTAAACGATCAAAGGCGTCACGTTCCACAATGCGCAACTGGTCACCCAAGTCGCGGTTGTAGCGCTGGAGCGCCGTGTCGATAATGCTCTGAGCACGGGCATCACGTTCCACGCCATCACGCGTGAAGACCTGAACGTCAATGACGGTACCGGTCATGCCAGAGGGCACACGAAGGCTCGTATCCTTCACGTCAGAAGCCTTTTCACCGAAGATCACGCGGAGAAGCTTTTCTTCCGGCGTCAACTGGCTTTCGCCCTTCGGGGTCACCTTACCGACGAGCACGTCACCGGCCTTGACTTCAGCACCAATCTGAACGATACCGCACTGGTCCAAACGACCGAGCTGGCTTTCAGAGAGGTTGGAGATGTCACGGGTGATTTCTTCAGGCCCGAGCTTGGTGTCACGAGCGTTACAGCTCAATTCTTCGATATGGATCGACGTGTAGCGGTCATCGGCCACCACGCGTTCAGAGATCAACACCGAGTCTTCGTAGTTGTAGCCGTTCCAAGGCATAAAGGCGATGAGCATGTTCTGACCCAACGCGAGTTCGCCCATGTCGGTCGAAGCGCCGTCAGCGAGCACGTCACCCTTGGCCACGATGTCACCCTTCATCACGATCGGACGCTGGTTGATGTTCGTGGACTGGTTGGAACGCGTGAACTTCTGAAGCGTGTAGATATCCACACCGGTTTCACCGGCCACGCTTTCTTCGTCGTTAACACGAATCACGACACGGTTGGCGTCAACGTAGTCGACGATACCGCCACGACGCGCCTGAACGGTGGTCTTGGAGTCAACCGCAACCGTACGTTCAACACCCGTACCCACGACCGGCTTTTCCGGACGCAAGCAAGGCACACCCTGACGCTGCATGTTCGAACCCATCAAAGCACGGTTCGCGTCATCGTGTTCCAAGAACGGAATCAAGGCGGCAGCACAAGACACGATCTGGGAAGGCGCCACGTCCATGTACTGGATACGTTCGGGGCTGGCCAACACGAATTCACCGTTATCACGCGCGGAGACGAGCTCCTGCGTCAAGCGGCCGTTATCGTCCATTTCGGCGTTAGCCTGGGCGATGATGTAGCGACCTTCTTCGATAGCGGAGAGGTAGTGAATTTCCTGGCTAGCGACGCCATTTTCCACCTTACGGTAAGGCGTCTCAAGGAAGCCGTACTCGTTTAAGCGGGCGTACAAAGCCAAGGAGTTAATCAAACCAATGTTCGGACCTTCAGGCGTTTCAATCGGGCAAACACGACCGTAGTGAGTCGGATGCACGTCACGCACTTCGAAGCCGGCACGTTCACGGGTCAAACCACCCGGCCCTAAAGCGGAGATACGACGCTTATGCGTGATTTCCGACAAGGGGTTGGTCTGGTCCATAAACTGGGAGAGCTGGCTGGAACCGAAGAACTCACGGATGGCAGCGCTAATGGGCTTGGAGTTGATCAAGTCCTGCGGGGTAAGACCATCGCTTTCAGCCTGGTTCAAACGTTCACGCACGGCGCGTTCAACACGCACGAGACCGGAACGGAACTGGTTTTCAGCGAGTTCGCCCACGCAACGCACGCGACGGTTACCGAGGTGGTCAATATCGTCCACGCCGCTAACCTGGCAGGTGCGAGCTACGCCATCAGCATCGAACAATTCGGTGGCGTCCTGACCGTTGCGAAGCGCAACGAGCACAGCCATCGTGTCCACGATGTCTTCGTTCGTCAAGGTCATGGAACCGGTGGGTTCAGCACGGCCAAAACGGGCGTTAACCTTCATGCGGCCCACGCGCGAGAGATCGTACGTTTCGGCATCAAAGAACAAACGGTTAAAGAGCGACTCAACGGCGTCTTCCGTGGGGGGCTCACCCGGGCGCATCATGCGATAGATCGCCACGCGAGCGGCCAACTGGTCGGGCGTGTCGTCTAAGCGGAGCGTCTGGGAAATGTAGTTACCATGGTCGAGCTCATTGGTGAAGAGCGTTTCAAACGTCTTCACGCCAGCTTCACGCAAGGCGGCCAACACGTCAGCGGTGATTTCGTCGTTGCAGTTAGCAATGACTTCACCGTCTTCGTTGGCGTAGGTCTTGGCGAGCACGCGACCCAAGAGGTAATCGTCAGGCACGTTGATGCTCGTGACATTGGCCTTACCCAAGTCACGGATGTGCTTAGCCGTCATACGCTTGTCGGCAGGCACAATCACGGTGCCGTCGGCAGCGGTCACGGGGAAGCTTAAGGTCTGACCCTTTAAGCGTTCGGCGATCACGGGGAGCTGAGCGCCCATGGCAGATAATTCGAACTGATCGAACTTGAAGAAGCGAGCAAGAATCTGCTCGGGCGTCATGCCGATAGCCTTCAAGAGGATCGTGCCGGGCATCTTACGACGACGGTCAACGCGGAAGTACAAGATGTCCTTCGCATCGAATTCGAAGTCGAGCCAAGAGCCACGGTAAGGAATCACACGAGCGGAGAAGAGCAACTTCCCGGAGGAGTGGGTCTTACCCTTGTCGTGTTCGAAGAAAATACCAGGCGAACGGTGCAACTGACTCACGATAACGCGTTCAGTACCGTTGATGATGAAGGAGCCCTTTTCCGTCATCAAGGGGATTTCACCCATGTAGACGTCATTCTGACGGATTTCTTTAACCGTCTCGGGCTTGTCGGCGTCGCGATCGAAGATCTGTAACTGGATCTTGGCACGCACGCGCGAGCAATAGGTCAACCCGCGCAGCTGGCATTCGGCCACGTCGAATTCGGGAGCTTCAAGAAGATACTCAACGAAGTTCAAACGGGCATAACCGTTGTTGCTGTTGATGGGGAAGATGGAAGTAAAGGCCGCCTGCAAACCGTATTCATTGTTACGGGCTTTAGGGGCAACGTCAACCTGCAAGAATTCTTCGTAAGAACGAAGCTGAGTATCAAGCAGGGAAGGCACTTCAAGGACGCTCGGGCGAGAGGCAAAGCTCTTGCGGATGCGCTTCTTTTCAGTGAACGAGTACGACATGGACACTCCGTTCGACACTAGGGATGAGCCAACTGATGTCCGGGTTACGCTTCGTATATTGACGCCAAAAACCGCACAGACAATGAGGCACTCGCCCCAGCCTGTACGGCAGAGATCAATGGTAGAAAGTTTTTATGTAAGCCCGTTCATCAATGAGAAAGATTTTGAACTGAATTCTCAAAAATCGTGTCTTGTGAACCCAGTTCAAAATCCCTCCTAAGCGGAGGGATTAAAGAGCTGCAACTTTCATTATGAAGGTTACAGCTCTTACTTTTCAAGTAAAAATTACTTGAGAACGACCTTAGCGCCGGCTTCTTCGAGCTTCTTGGCGGCAGCTTCGGCGTCAGCCTTAGCGAGGCCTTCCTTGACAGCCTTGGGAGCGCCTTCAACGAGGTCCTTGGCTTCCTTGAGGCCGAGACCGGTCATTTCGCGAACGACCTTGATCACAGCGATCTTGTTGGAACCAGCGGATTCGAGAACGACGTCGAATTCAGACTTTTCTTCAGCGGCAGCGCCACCAGCGGCAGCGGGAGCAGCCACAGCCACAGCAGCGGCAGCAGCGGAAACGCCGAACTTGTCTTCCATCATCGTGATGAGTTCGGAGATTTCGAGAACGGTCTTGGAAGCGATAGCTTCGAGGATTTCTTCATTGGTAAGGGCCATTTTATGACTCCAGATTTACGTAGTGTTAAATAAAAAAGTTTGATCAGGCAGCAGCCTGTTCCTTGGCATCGCGCACGGCAGCCACGGTACGCACGAAGCGGGCCGGGACTTCGTTGATGGTACGAACAAACTTGGCAACAGGTTCGTTCATCGTAGCCATCAACTTGGCAAGGAGTTCTTCACGGCTCGGCATCGAGGCGAGGTTCTTAACAGCAGCTTCGTCCATGACGAAGTTGGCCATTGCACCACCCTTGATAACGAGCTTGTCGTTTTCCTTGGCGAAGTTGGCAAGCACCTTGGCAGCAGCAACCGGGTCGGCGGAGAAGCCGTAGACGAGCGGACCAACTAACTGGTCAGCAATCCCGGCAAACTCCGTGCCTTCCACAGCACGGCGAACCAACGTGTTCTTGACAACACGCAACGTCACGTTGTTGGCACGCGCCTGCGCACGCAACTTCGTAACAGCCTCAACGCTCAGCCCACGGTATTCGGCGATGACAATTGCGGAAGAGTCGGCCACGATGGCAGAAACTTCTTCAATGACAGCAGCCTTATCTTGACGATTAAGACCCATGGTCTGGCTCCACTCAGAGGTGTCTTCTTACGAGGACACCGGTTCAAAATAACCGGCATACTTCTGAGAGTTTTGGCGCATTCATTTCGTCTCGCAAAAACGAGCTCGATTGAAACACAACGCAATCTCTCTTCGGTTTACCGTCTACGTTGGATATCTTATTGAAGCTTTGCACCTGAGCGAAAGCCACCAGTGTGTAAAGCGAGTAAGACGATTAAGAGTTAGGGGAAAGTTCCTTCGATAAGCTTTCGTTGTGAAGGCACTTTGTCTAACTGTCCAACGGTCTTTGACAGCAGCGATACCAGCACCGAAGTACGGTATCGCTACCCAAAGCCCTTGAGGCCTCACGACCTCAGAACGAAAAGAAAACTTCTTTTCGTGGATATTCACGAAACCGAGGTTTCATGATCGTGACCCAGAGAGGTGACTCACTGGGTCACAAGGACTATCCCGTCCTTTAATTCGATTAAGCTTCGATTAGGCTTCGATGGAAGCAGCGTCAACGCGGACACCGATACCCATCGTGGAGCTGACGGAAACCTTACGAACGTACTGGCCCTTGGAGGAAGCAGGCTTGAGCTTCTGCAACTGATCCAAGAGAGCAGCGAGGTTCTTCTGGAGACGTTCAGCTTCGAAAGAAGCACGACCGATCGGGGCGTGGATGATACCAGCCTTGTCAGCACGGAACTGAACCTGACCAGCCTTAGCGTTCTTAACAGCTTCAGCAACGTTCGGGGTGACCGTGCCAACCTTCGGGTTCGGCATCAAGCCACGCGGGCCGAGGATCTGACCGAGCTGACCAACAACGCGCATCGCATCCGGGGAAGCGATCACGACGTCGAAGTCGAGCTGACCGGCCTTAACCTGAGCAGCGAGGTCGTCGAAACCGACAACATCAGCGCCAGCTTCACGAGCTTCGTCAGCCTTGGCACCCTGCGTGAACACAGCCACGCGGACGGACTTACCCGTACCTTCGGGCATCACAACGGCGCCACGAACAGCCTGGTCAGACTTACGGGGGTCAATACCGAGCTGAACAGCCACGTCGACGGATTCGTCGAACTTGGCGTTAGCCGTTTCCTTGATCAAGTTCAACGCGTCGATAGCAGCGTAGATCTTGTTAGCTTCTGCCTTTTCGGAGATAGCCTTCATGCGCTTCGTAAGCTTAGCCATTACAGACCCTCCACAATGATGCCCATGGAACGAGCAGAACCAGCGATCGTGCGAACAGCAGCTTCGAGGTCAGCGGCCGTAAGGTCGGGCTGCTTCGTCTTAGCGATTTCTTCAGCCTGAGCAAGGGTGATCTTGCCAACCTTGTCGGTATGCGGACGGGCAGAGCCCTTCTGAACCTTGGCAGCCTTCTTGATCAAGATGGAGGCCGGAGGGGTCTTCATCACGAACGTGAAGGACTTGTCTGCGAAAGCGGTGATCACGACAGGAATCGGGAGACCGGCTTCCATGCCCTGCGTCTTAGCGTTGAACGCCTTGCAGAATTCCATGATGTTAAGGCCACGCTGACCGAGAGCGGGACCAATGGGGGGCGAGGGATTAGCCTTACCAGCCGGCACTTGCAGCTTGATAAAGCCAACAATCTTCTTGGCCATTTAAAAACTTCCTTATGGGTACAGACGTCAACGAAGTCGTTGACTCCCCACGGTTAGGTTGTCGAGAAAAGAACGCACTATATCAATAAAAAATAGTGCTTGCAACTCGAAAAGCTGAAAAATTTTTACAGCTTTTCCACGTCGATGAAGTCGAGGTCCACCAACGTATCGCGACCGAAAATGGAAACAAAAACCTGCAAACGGTTCTTGTCATAGTCGACCGCTTCAACACGACCGTTGAAGTCCTTGAACGCGCCATTCTTGACACGGATGACTTCGCCGACCGTAAATTCGATCTTGGGACGGGGCTTTTCGGTGCCCTGACCCATGAGGCTCTGAATGTTGGCCACTTCCGCTTCGCTCAAGACGACGGGGTTGTTGTTGCCAAGGAATTCAATCACACGCGGGGTGGAGTTCACCAAATGCCACGTGGCGTCATTCATCGTCATTTCGATGAAGACATAGCCCGGGTACATACGGCGTTCGCTGGTGTAGCGGCGGCCGTTGCGTAATTCCTGGATGCGTTCCACCGGCAAAAGCACTTCGCCGAACATGTCACGCAATTCCGAACGAGCGATACGCTCTTCGAGTGCCTTCTTGACACTCTTTTCCATCGAGGAGTAGACGTGGATCGTATACCACTTCATTTGATTTTCACTCATCGCACCACTCCTATTAGAAATTCAGACGAAGAAGGAAGTCGTACAAGCCCCATTCGATGATTCGGTCAATGAGGAAAAGGAAGAGCGCCATGATGAAGACGAATACCATCACGATACCCGTCGTATTGAGCGTTTCCTTACGGGTGGGCCACACCACACGGCGCAACTCATCCCAGGATTGACCGGCATAAGCGATCAAACGCTTACCCGAGGGGCTGAACCAAGCGACCAAGGCGCCCAAGCCGATACCGCCAGCTAAAACAGCTAAACGGAGACCGATAGCCAAGTCCGTGAGCAAGGAAAAACCGAGCACGCCGGCCACGGCCAAAATCACACCCAACGAAACCAACAACGTGTCGGTCTTGCTGGTTACGGTTTCAACGTTATGGTTCATGTTTATTAGGCAATGTTACTCAGCGGTCAGCACGAATGCTCGCGAGAGGACTTGCCACCTCCATACCTTATTTGTTTAAGCAGCGTACTTCTGTGAAGTGAAACCCCCACAGAGCACAGAAACTATTTATTTTATACGGCAATCCTGCCCTTCGCACGGATTCGCTGAGACTTTTAATCTTTCGATCTCGGAATTTCCACACGAACTAAGACAGAAAAAGCCAAGTTGTGAACGCTCACAACTTGGCTTCCATATTCTGGCAGGGGCAGAAGGAATCGAACCCTCAACCTACGGTTTTGGAGACCGTCGCTCTGCCAATTGAGCTATACCCCTGTCTTTTTGAACGGCTGCGGTTTAAGGCAACCGTTCAGAGCAATCATTATTCAATGACCGAGGCAACGACGCCGGCGCCAACAGTGTGACCACCTTCACGGATAGCGAAGCGGAGACCCTGTTCCATAGCGATCGGAGCGATCAACGTGACGACCATCTGAATGTTGTCGCCAGGCATGAC
>RCNI01000948.1_pt1 | contig 16607 bp, 13 predicted proteins | sample 2041151 | NCBI WGS metagenome assembly RCNI01 (sample SAMN09708214, study PRJNA481090) | feces metagenome | isolation source: feces | place: Antarctica: Albino Rookery | reverse complement strand
AGATGTTATCAACACATTGGTTGAAAACTCAAACATAATAACAAGATAAATTAAAAGTGATATTAGATTTTCTAATATCACTTTGTTTTTTATATTGAGGTTTGCATATATATTAGTGGTGATAAATTTGAAAAGGATAAATTCGATACTACTAACTATTATGCTAATGGGCATTGTTATTTGCCTAGTTGTAAATCCTAGCGCAAAGGACGGAGCAAAGAACGGAATGCTCCTGTGTCAAAACATTATTATCCCTGCCCTGCTACCAATACTCATAATCACTAATATAATCATCAAAACGAAATGCACCCTAGTGCTTGAAAAGATATTTGGCAGATTTACTGTATCAGTTTTAAGACTACCAAGGAGTGCAACATCAGCTATTATTTTAGGCTTAATAGGCGGTTATCCGTCAGGCGCAATATTAACTAATCATCTATATGAAACTGCTCAAATAACGAGCAATGAAGCCAAAAGAATAATGCGTTTTTGCTTTTGCGGTGGCGTTGCATTCATCATAACTGGCATTGGAACAATTACGCTCGGTAGCACCACATACGGCGTTATACTCTACACAATAAACATAACAGTTAGCATTATTGTAGCGATTTTATCCGCCCCATTTTACCCTAAAATATATAATGAATCAAAAGGTGCAATCAATTATTTAAGCCTACAAGATGCGGTTGTAGAATCAGTAAACACAACGATAAAGAGTTTGCTAAATATGAGCGCCTACATCGTACTTTTTTCCGCACTCAGCAACATTATAAGCACACCAACGCTAATTGCCCCACTACTAGAAATCACTAACGGACTATGCAACAACGCCAATTTATCACTAAATTATATTTGCGCATTTCTATCGTTCGGAGGATTATGTATTCATTTCCAACTAACTGATATTTTATCAAACATTAAAATGAAATACGCCGACTTTTTAATATGGCGTATAATTTGCGCCACACTTTGCTTTGCAATATCAACCGTATATTTAAAGCTATTTCCTCAAGCCGTTGATGTATTTAGCAACATTCAATCATCAACGCCCCAGCTACATCAAGTAAACACCACACTAAGCATAATAATGATAATAAGCAGTGCCGTCCTTATCTTTGATTTGGATGAAAGAAAAAAATACCACCTACCTAATTAAAGGTAAGTGGTATTTATATTATATATTTAATACATTATATAAACGATTAAACATTGATTTCAACACTAACACCTAAAAGGTCTTTGTTAGCCTCGAGAATTGGCTTAATAACTTCGTTCAAGAAATCTTCTGTCTGCTCTGGAGCACGGCCAACAAAGTTAGCAGGCTTCAAAATAGCCATAATTTCTTCCTTAGTTGTCATAAACGCTGGGTCGTTAGCAATACGATCAACAAGGTCATTCTTGCCACCCTCAACCTTAACAACTGCACCAGCAGCCATTGAGTGTTGACGAATCTTCTCGTGTAATTCTTGACGGTCGCCACCTTTTTTAACAGCGTCCATCATAATATTTTCAGTAGCCATAAATGGAAGCTCGCTCATAAGTCTAGCTTCGATAACCTTAGGATATACAACTAAGCCTGATGTAACATTGATATATAAATCAAGGATACCGTCAGTTGCGAGGAATGCTTCAGCAACAGATACACGCTTATTAGCTGAGTCATCAAGTGTTCTTTCAAACCATTGAGCAGACGCAGTCCAAGCTGGATTGAGTGTATCAATCATAACATATCTTGCGAGTGAAGCCATACGCTCACTTCTCATAGGGTTACGCTTATAAGCCATTGCTGATGAACCGATTTGGTTCTTCTCAAATGGTTCTTCAATTTCTTTAAGATTTTGTAAAAGTCTTAAATCGTTAGAGAACTTACAGCATGATTGAGCAATAAGACCTAAGCAGTTGCAAACGATTGTATCAAGTTTACGAGCATAGGTTTGTCCACTAACTGGGAAGCAAGACTTGAAGCCCATTTTTTCAGCAATCATTTTATCAAGCATTTTGCACTTTTCGTGGTCGCCGTCAAAAAGCTCCAAGAAAGATGCTTGAGTACCTGTTGTGCCCTTAGAACCAAGGAGCATAAGTGAATCAATAACGTGCTCAATCTCTTGATAGTCAAGAACTAAATCCATTAACCATAATGTTGCTCTCTTACCAACAGTTGTTGGTTGAGCTGGTTGGAAATGGGTAAAGCCCAAGCAAGGCATATCTTTATATTCTTCAGCAAATTTAGCAACGCTTGCGATAGCGTTAACTAATTTCTTCTTGATTAAAAGCAAAGCCTCGTGCATTGTGATAACATCAGTATTATCACAAACATAACAAGATGTTGCACCAAGGTGGATAATACCCTTAGCATTAGGGCATTGCTCACCATAAGCATGGACATGGCTCATTACGTCGTGACGGAATTTCTTTTCATACTCTTGAGCCACTTCGTAATTGATATTGTCCTTGTTAGCAATAAGTTCATCTATTTGTTCTTGAGTAATATCAAGACCAAGCTCTTTTTCTGTTTCAGCAAGTGCAATCCATAACTTTCTCCAAGTTTTAAACTTAAAGTCTGGAGAATAAATGTATTGCATTTCCTTACTAGCATAACGAGCGTTAAAAGGTGAATTATATGTATTATTAGACATTAGTTAAGTCCTACTCTCTTCATCATTTCAGCGTAAGCTTCTTCAACGCCACCTAAATCACGGCGGAATCTATCCTTGTCGAGTTTTTCGTGTGTCTTAATATCCCAGAAACGGCAAGTATCAGGGCTGATTTCGTCAGCGAGTACGATTTCGCCATCGTTTGTCTTACCAAATTCAAGTTTAAAGTCGATAAGTTCTACACCGATTGTAGCAAAGTACTCTTTAAGAACATCGTTAATCTTGAATGCTAATTCTTTAATTCTATCAATTTCAGCTTGTGTAGCAAAGCCACATGATACTGCGTGATAGCCATTGATAAGTGGATCGCCAAGATCATCATCTTTATATGAAAATTCGATAGAAGGACATACAAAATCCATACCTTCTTCAAGGCCTAATCTCTTGCAGATAGAACCAGCTGCACGGTTACGGATAATAACCTCAAGTGGTACGATTGTAACTCTCTTAACTGCTGTTTCTCTGTCAGAAAGCTCCTCTACAAAATGAGTAGGAACGCCATGTTTTTCAAGAAGTTGCATTAAGTAGTTAGACATTTTGTTGTTAACTACACCCTTACCAACGATTGTGCCTTTTTTGATACCGTTAAATGCAGTTGCATCATCTTTGTAATCAACGATTACGATGTTAGCATCATCAGTAGCCCAAACCTTTTTAGCTTTACCTTCATAAAGTTGTTCTGTCTTTTCCATAATTATCCCCTTAAACCTTTCTGCCCACAATATTTATATATTACTGTTAGGATGTTATCGTGGGCAAACATCCTAACAATTATTCTCTGTTACCAGAGTAAAATCCATAATTAAATTATTTCTTATAAACAGCCTTAATTCTATCAATAGCTTTGATAGTGTTTTCTGTGCTACCGAAAGCTGTTAATCTGAAGTAGCCTTCACCAGCAGGACCGAAGCCTGAACCTGGAGTACCAACAACTTGGCACTTCTCTAATAATTCATCAAAGAATTCCCAGCTTGTGTAGCCTTCTGGAACTCTGAGCCATACGTAAGGTGAGCTTACGCCGCCGTAGCATTCAAATCCAGCGTCCTTAAGACCGTCGAAAATGATTTTAGCGTTATTTCTATAATAATCAAGTGTTTCTTGAATTTGCTTTTTACCCTCTTCGCTGTAAATTGCTTCAGCAGCTCTTTGAGTAATGTATGAAACACCATTGAACTTAGTAGCTTGTCTTCTAGCCCACAATGGGTTAAGTGATGTGCCTTCAAATACAAGTTCCTTAGGAACTACTGTGTAGCCACATCTCATACCTGTAAAGCCAGCTGTCTTTGAGAATGAACGAAGCTCAATAGCACACTTCTTAGCACCCTCAATTTCATAAATTGACTTAGGAGTTTCATCGTCAATGATGAATGCTTCATAAGCTGAGTCGAAGAGAATAAGTGAATTATGCTCAAGTGCATAATCAACCCACTTCTTGAGTTGCTCTTTAGAAGCTGTCATACCTGTTGGATTGTTAGGGAAGCAAAGATAAATAACATCTGGAACTTCCTTTGGCAAGTCAGGTGTGAAATTATTTTCAGCAGTACATGGCATATAGATGATGTTTGACCATAAGCCGTCCTCATTCTTTTCGCCACTTCTGCCAGCCATAATATTAGTATCAATATATACTGGGTAAACTGGGTCACAGATAGCAACCTTGTTATCAACTGAGAAAATGTCGCCGATGTTACCGCAGTCACTCTTAGCGCCGTCAGACAAGAAAATCTCGTCCTTAGCAATATCAACGCCACGAGCAGCATAGTCATTCTTTTGAATAGCATCAAGAATGAAATCATAGCCATACTCTGGTGGGTAGCCACGGAATGTTTCTTCGTGTGCCATTTCGTCAACAGCCTTGTGCATTGCATCAATAACTGCTGGACAAAGTGGTCTTGTTACATCGCCGATTGAAAGACGAATAACGTCAGCTTCTGGATGAGCTTCTTGATAAGCTCTTTGCTTCTTAGCAACTGTTGAGAACAAGTAACTTGACTCAATTTTTAAGAAATTATCATTTATTTTCATTCTATTTATCCTCCATAGAAATTTCTATATTACCTTCAAATACTGTTGTAGCTGGGCCAGTCATAAATACAGAATCGCTCTCGTTACCACTCCAGCTAATCTGTAAATCGCCACCAACTAAATGAATTGTTACATCGTTATCGCAAAGACCGTTGAGAATTGCGGCAACCGCAGTGGCACATGAGCCAGTACCGCAAGCTAATGTTTCGCCAGCACCACGCTCCCACACACGCATCTCAATATTCTTTCTGTCAACGACATAAGCAAACTCAGTATTTGTTCTATTTGGAAATCTATTATGATTTTCAAACTTAGGGCCAATGTGTTCTAAATCAAAATCTTTTGGCGATTTATCAATGAATACAACTGCGTGAGGATTGCCCATTGATACACAAGTCATTTTATAAGTCTTGGAGTCAACAACAATCTCATCATTGATTGCCTTTTCCATATCACTAATAACTGGCACTTCACTAGCTTTTAATATAGGACTACCCATATCAACTCTAGCAGAAACTACCTTATTGTCACTACCGACATTCAAAGTGATATATTTGATTTTTCCCATTGATTCAATGGCAACTGTCTTTTTATCTGTCAAGCCGTAATCGTAAACATATTTTGCTACGCAACGAACACCATTACCGCACATCTCTCCACGAGATCCGTCAGCATTATACATTGCCATTTCAAAGTCAGCTATTTTAGATGGTTTAATTAAAATCATACCGTCTGAGCCGATACCAAAATGTCTGTCTGAAACATAGGCTGCAATTTTGCTCTCATTGTTGAGCTTTTCTTTAAAACAATTGACATAAACATAGTCATTGCCACAGCCGTGCATTTTTGTAAATTTCATAACATCACTCCAAATAAATTATAAGTATTATAACATATTATATTACTTTCTAGCAATAGAAAATGCACTGGCAAAATTGAAAAATTTTTTCTCAAAAAAAGGCGAAAATATATTCAAAGTGTAATAAAAGGGCTTATTGATATAATGTACAATAATCTTTGTTCATTTTGTAACAAAATGCACAGAAATCGACAAATATTTATTTTTTCTTGTAACAAAATATACAAAATAGCTCTTGAAATAATCACGCCGTGGTGGTAAAATGAAGTAGTATAATATAGAATTGGTATAATTTTATATAAAAAATGTAAAGGACAGATAAAATGGCTAATAGTGATTTAAAAGAAGAATATCAATTTCCCCTTTATCTTTTTCATAGTGGAAACAACTACAAGTCATACGAGTTTTTTGGCGTGCATAAAATAAAAGAAGGCACTTATGCTTTTAGAGTTTGGGCGCCTAACGCCAAAGAAGTCGCAGTTATCGGCGACTTTAACGATTGGGACGGAGAAGCTAATAAATGCGTAGCAATTTCTCCAGGTATTTGGGAAGCTATTGTAGATAATGTTAATGTTTTTGACTGTTATAAATACGCCATTCTTTCACAGGATGGCAGAACAATTTTGAAAGCTGACCCTTACGCAGTCCATCAAGAAACTAGACCAGCTACTGGTTCTAAGGTCTATGAATTAAAGGACTACAAATGGAAAGACAAGGCGTGGCAAGACAAGAACAGCATAGGTTCAGTACTTGAAAGACCTGTCAATATTTATGAAATCCATTTCGGTTCATGGAAGCGTCACGAGGACGGCAACCATTTAACATACAGAGAAATGGCTGACGAGTTAGTACCTTATGTAAAAGAAATGGGCTACACTCACATTGAAATGATGCCTATTATGGAATTTCCTTATGACGGCTCATGGGGTTATCAAGTTACTGGCTACTTCGCTGCTACATCAAGATTTGGCGTGCCAGAAGATTTGATGTACTTTGTAGACAAGTGTCACCAAGCAAACATTGGTGTAATTCTTGACTGGGTACCAGCTCACTTCCCTAAAGATGCTCACGGCTTATATGAATTTGACGGCACTTGCTGTTACGAATATGAGGACTTGAAAAAGGGCGAGCACAAAGAATGGGGCACTAGAGTATTTGACTACTCAAAGAATGAAGTTAAATCATTCTTAATTTCATCTGCTGCATTCTGGCTTGAGAAATTCCATTTCGACGGAATTAGAGTTGACGCCGTTGCTTCAATGCTATACCTAGATTATGGTAGAGAGGACGGTCAATGGACTCCTAACGAATTTGGTGGCAACGAGAACCTAGAAGCAGTTGAGTTTTTCAAGCAACTCAACAAGACTATGTTTGAAATCAAGCCTGGCGTTATGATGATTGCAGAAGAGTCAACCGCTTGGCCAATGGTTACAATGCCTACCGAAATTGGTGGTCTTGGCTTCAACTTCAAGTGGAATATGGGTTGGATGAATGATATGCTCCGCTACACATCCCTAGACCCTCTATTTAGAAAAGGTAATCACAACTGCATTACATTTAGCTTTTTCTATGCATTTAGTGAAAACTTTATTTTACCTATCAGCCACGATGAAGTGGTACACGGTAAATGCAGTTTGATAAATAAAATGCCTGGCGAATACGATATGAAGTTTGACGGTATGCGACTATTCCTTGCATATATGATGGCTCATCCAGGCAAAAAGCTCCTATTTATGGGTAGTGAATTTGGTCAGTTCATTGAATGGAACTTTAAACAAGGACTTGACTGGTTGCTACTTGATTATGAGAAGCACAGACAATTACAAAGATTCACTAAGGAGCTTAACAAGTTCTACAAAGACAATTCTCAGCTTTGGCAAATTGATTACAGCTGGGAGGGCTTTAAGTGGATTAGCAGTGATGATAATTGCAACTCTGTTATCGCTTTCAGAAGAATTAACAAAGAAGGCAAGGAAATCATTGCAGTATTCAACTGGACACCTAATAATTTTGATAGCTATAAAATTGGCGTTCCAGAAAAAGGCACTTACAAGGTTGTACTTGACACATCACTTGAAAAGTACGGTGGCAAGAAATCAAGACTTAGTGGTACTTATAAAACTATCAACAAGCCAATGCACGAGCAGGATCAATGCATTGACATTAAGCTAAACGGCTTATCTGCACTATACATTGAAAAGGTAGAAAAAGTAACAAAGAAAAAGAAGAAACAACATACTCAGCCAAAAGCTGATGTAAAATAATAGGAGGTATTATATGACACACAAAACACAGGTTGTAGCCATGTTGCTTGCCGGCGGTCAAGGTAGCAGACTTGGTGTGTTAACTAAAAATATTGCTAAGCCAGCAGTTCCTTATGGTGGTAATTATCGTATTATCGACTTCCCACTTTCTAACTGTGTAAACAGCGGTATCTATACAGTTGGCGTTCTAACACAGTATCAACCACTTGTACTTAATGACTATTTAGGCAATGGTCAACCATGGGATTTAGACCGCTTAAATGGCGGCGTACACGTTCTTTCACCATACGAAGCTATCGGTGGTGCTGAATGGTACAAAGGTACTGCAAACGCTATTTATCAAAACATTCCTTTCATTGAGAAATACGACCCAGAGTATGTAGTAGTATTATCTGGCGACCATATTTACAAGATGAATTATGCTAAAATGATTGACTTCCACAAGAAAAACAACGCAGACTGCACAATCGCAGTTCTCGAAGTACCTTGGGAAGAAGCAAGCAGATTTGGTATCTTAGCAACTGATGATAACGACAAAATCTATGAGTTTGCTGAGAAACCAGCTGAGCCAAAGAGCAACAAAGCGTCTATGGGCGTTTATGTATTCTCTTGGAATAAGCTCAAAAAGTATCTTGAACAAGACGAAGCTGACCCTAACTCATCAAACGACTTCGGTAAAAACATTATTCCAAGTATGCTCAAGGACAATCAAAGAATGTTCGCATTCCCATTCAAGGGTTACTGGAAAGATGTTGGTACTATTGATTCTCTTTGGGAGGCTAACCTCGACATTATTAACCCTAATGTTGACCTTGACCTTTCAGAAAAGACTTGGAGAATTTATAGTAGAAACCCTGTTGCACCTCCACACTACATCGGCGAAAATGCAACCGTTGACAGCTCATCAATCAGCGAAGGTTGCGAAATCTATGGCAAGGTTGATTACAGCGTAATTTCACCAAACGTTACAGTTGAAGAAGACGCTGACATTAGATATAGCGTACTTATGCCTGGCGCTACTGTTAAGAAAGGCGCTAAGGTTTACTACTCAATCATTGCTGAAGACGCAGTAATTGAAGAAAACGCACAAATCGGCGAAATTCCAGAACGCTTAGATAATCCAGAGGACTGGGGTATCGCAGTTGTTGGTTCAAAAGCTAGAATCACAAAGGGCAAACACATTGCACCAAAAGAAATGATTGCATCAGGAGAGGAGGTATAACAATGAACGGAAAAAAAGTATTAGGTATGATTTTTGCAAACATACACGAAGAAGCACTTGATTCACTCACAGATATGAGAACCATTGGTTCAGTTCCTTTCTGTTCTCGTTATCGTCTTATCGACTTCCCTATTTCTAATATGGTTGAGAGCGGAATTACTAAAATTGGTGTTGTAACAAACGCTAACTTTAGATCCCTTATGGACCACCTTGGAACTGGTAAGCCTTGGGATTTGAGCCGTAAGGATGACGGCTTGTACCTTTTACCTCCATTCTCAGTTAACTCAGCTTCAATTTGGGGCAACAGAGTTGACGCAATCTACGGCAATATGAACTTCTTAAATCACTGTACTCAAGAATATGTATTGCTCGCTGACTGCAACAACATTTTGAATGTAGATTTAGAGGATATTTTTGCTAAGCACGAAGCTAACGACGCTGATATTACAGTAGTTGGTGTTAAAAGCAAAAAACCACAAAACATTTCATCAGTTCTCGTATTCGACAAGGTTGATGAAGACGGCAAGCTATTAGAAGCGTCACTTGACCCTAAGACTGCTGACGAAGTTTTCTATTCTTGCAACATTGTTTTAATCAAAAAATATTTGCTCGAATCACTCGTTGAAACTGCTCATTCTAAGAATGAAGTATCATTCCAAAAGAGTGTTATTATGGCTAACATTGCTAGCAAAAAGGTTTATACTTATGATGCTACTGAGCAATTCGTTGGTACTATCGACAGTATGCAAAGCTACTACGATGTATCAATGCAAATTCTTAACAAAGATACAAGAAAAACTCTTTTCGCAAAGGACAGACCTATTTACACTAAGGAAAGAGATGATATGCCAACACTCTATGGCGTAGAAGCAAAAATCAAAAACAGCCTCGTTGCTGACGGCTGTGAAATCAAAGGTAGCGTTGAAAACTGCATTCTATTTAAGGGTGCTAAAGTTGAAGACGGTGCAGTAGTTAAAAACTCTATTCTTATGCAAGATACTGTTATTGGAGCTAACTCATCAATTAACTGCGTAATAACTGACAAGAATGTTCAAATCAGTCCTGGTATTGAGCTTTCAGGAGCTAAGACATTCCCTGTTTATCTTACAAAAGGTACTAAAATTTAGGAGGACAGGTACAAATGAAAGTATTATATGTAGCATCTGAAGCTCTTCCATTTATGGCTTCAGGCGGTCTAGGCGATGTTGCAGGTAGCTTACCTGTTGCACTTAGAAAAAGACTTATCGGTTGCCGTGTGGTAATGCCACTTTACGACTCAATCAAGCAAGAATACAAGGATAAAATGAAATTTATCACATCAATTTCTGTTCCTGTTGCTTGGAGAAGACAATACTGCGGTATTTTTGAAGCTAAACACAATGGCGTAATTTATTATTTACTTGATAACCAATACTACTTCAAGCGTGACGGCATTTACGGCCACTATGATGACGCCGAAAGATTTGCTTTCTTTGCTAGAGCAGTACTTGAAATCATCCCAGCTATTGACTGGAAGCCAGACATCATTCATTGTAATGACTGGCAAAGTGCGTTAACTCCACTTTATTACAGCACTTACTACGCTAACAAAATGGGTTATGAAAACATTAAAACTGTATTCACTATCCATAACATTCAATATCAAGGTAAGTACGGCAACGAATTATTGACTGATGTATTAGGTATCGGTCCTGAATACAATAACTTAATTCAATACGACGGACTTGTTAACTTTATGAAAGCCGGTATCGAATGCGCTAATAAAGTTACAACTGTTTCCCCTACTTACGCTAAAGAAATTCTCGACCCTTGGTTCAGCCACGGTCTTGACCCAATTCTTAACCAAAGAAGTTGGAAGCTTTGCGGTATATTGAATGGTATTGATGTTGACGGCTACAACCCTGAAACAGATAAGGCAATATATGCAAATTATAGTGCTGAAAATCCAGCCAACAAGGCAAAGAACAAGGAAGCACTACAAAAAGAGATGAAGTTGAATGTTAACCCAGATGTACCACTTATCGGTATTGTTACCCGTCTTGTAGGTCACAAGGGCGTTGACTTGATGAAAGAAGTGCTTGAAAAGAGCCTTTGGGAAAGAGATTGCCAATATGTTGTACTCGGTTCTGGCGAGTGGCAATATGAAAGCTACTTCCGTGAGCTACACGACAAGTATCCTGACAAAGTTGCAGTTACTATTGGCTTCGTTCCAGAGCTTGCTAGAAAAATTTATGCTGGCGCTGATATGTTCTTAATGCCAAGTAAGAGCGAACCATGCGGACTTTCACAAATGGTTGCACTTAGATATGGCACATTGCCAATCGTTAGAGAAACTGGCGGTCTTAAAGACTCAATCACAGACAGTGGCGACGGCGAAGGCAACGGCTTCACATTCAAAACTTATGACGCTTACGATATGCTCGGCGCTATCTATCGTGCTATTGACGCATACAATAACAAAGATTATTGGCCAACACTTGTTAAGCGTGCATTAGATTGTGATATGAGCTGGGGCAAGAGCGCTAACGAGTACATTAAGATGTATAGATCATTGCTAAAAGAATGATAATATAAATAGTCTTTAAATTAAAAACAGCCACCGACTTTTATAGGTCGGTGGTTATTTTTTTACATTTTGACGAGATAAATAGACAGATTTTTATTATTGAGTTTAGTATTGACAATGAGATAAATGTATGCTATTATCAAGCTGTAACAACTGTACTATTTATGATAGCACAGTTAAATTACCAAATATCATTCATTATTTGATTTGAATTGAATTACAAAGGATGTTGATAATGATAGTTGTTGACTTATATAGTCGTACCCCTATTTATGAGCAGATTGCAGAGCAAATAATGCTAAGTATAAACACCGGCAAATACAAACCGGGCGACAAATTACCATCAATCAGGGCGCTAGCTTCTGAATTGGGGTTAAATGTAAACACAGTAAAAAGAGCATTTAGTGAACTTGAGGCTCGTGGAATAATCGTATCAATACAAGGCCGTGGCGTATTCGTCAGCGAAACCGCAATACAGAACGAAATCGTACACGACGAAGCAATAGGCGAAATCCAACAAGCAATCATATCTGCTAAGGCTAAGGGTATGACGAAAGACGAAATTATTAAAATTTTAGATAAAGAATTTGAGGGTGATTAAATGATTGAAATTAAAAATGTAACGAAATCCTTTGGGAATTTCACGGTATTTAAAGATTTATCACTAACCGTTCAAGACGGTTCAATATATGGCTTAGTTGGTTACAACGGTGCTGGTAAGACTACCCTTTTAAAAACTATTGCCGGCATTTACAAACCAGCAAGTGGCGAAGTTTTACTAAACGGCGTTAACTCTTATGATAACGGCGTTGCAAGAAAAGATTTATTCTACATTCCAGACGATATGTACTTTATGTCAAACTCAACTATAAAGAGTATGGCAAAATTCTATAATGGTATGTATGAAAACTTCGACTTTGAATTATTAGAAAACATTACTAACCTATTTAATTTAGATATAAATGCAAAAATACACAGCTTTTCAAAAGGTATGAAAAGGCAAGCTGAAATCGCACTCGGTTTAGCTTCTCGCCCTAAGATTATGCTACTTGACGAAATTTTTGACGGCATTGACCCTCAAAAGCGAGATATTTGCAGAAAGCTATTTTCAGAATACATCGCTGAATACGATTGTAGCATTATAATGTCGAGCCACAATCTTGAAGAGCTTGGCAATATCTGCGACCACATCGGTTTAATCAACGGCAACGAGCTTGTAATTGACTGTTGCGTTTATGATATTCCTAATGAGAATAAAAAATTCGTAGTTGAATTTGATAGAGAAATTACTTCAAACGAAATCGAAAAATTACCAGGAACTAAACAAATCAACATCCGCACAAACGGTGCTAGTTTTATGGTGCTTGGCAAAGACAACATCGCTACTGTTGAAAACGAATTAAAGTCAATGGGTGCAGTTGATGTGAACATTTTGCCATCAACACTAGAGGAACTATTCATAGCACAAATGGAGGAGAAGCCTTATGACATACAAAAAATCTTCAGTAAGTAAAGCCGTTAAAAGCGACTTCATAGGCTGTTTAAAAACTACTTATTTATTCCCGTTAATATCAGCTATAATTACGCTATTTTTAGGCTTAATTGAGATTGGCACAACAATGCGAGAAAGCAAAACAATGGTTCAACAAATTCTATTTGGTAACGAACTAATATTCAATTCCACAATGATAATCTATCTAGTTACTATACTTACTGGCATTATCACAGGAATTAGAGCATTCGCTTTTCTAAGAAAAGTGCCAAGCACAAATGTTTACCTATCGCTACCAATCACTAGGTACGATTTATACGCAAACAGAGTATTTGCTAGTATCATTTACTTTGTTGGTGCATCAGTTCTTCCAATACTAATTCTATGTGGCTTAAACTACGCATTTTTTAAGCCAGAAAGCCATTTCATTCAAGTATGCGTTTACTATATGGCATATAGCTTTGTAGCTTATTTCTTAGGCTTTGCGCTCAGCAGTTTAGTAAGCGTAGCAGTAGGCAAGACAAGTGAAGCTAGATTTTTCTCATTAGTATTACTATTCACTCCAGCAATCATTTTGAAAGCATTAGATAAATTGCAAAGTGCTTTCTTTAACGGTGCAGCAGTAGACGGTTTTTCATCTTACGCTAGGTCTTCAATATTTGATTTTTCCGAAAAAATAAGTGATAAATTTAACTTTTTGAATCCATTTTCAGTAATGATTGAAAATTCAGATTTGCAAGTGCTTTTAGTTGGAGAAAAGTTCAAAGGCTTTAACTTTAACGATCATATTCTCCCACTTATTATATTTGCAATTTTCGCATTAGTAATAACTGTTATAACACCTGCGTTCCTTGAAAAGCGCTTAGCTGAAAGCGCAGACTCAGTAGGTGTTAGCAAAGGGCTAACAATCTTTACATCTGGTTTGTTTGCATTCATTGCACTATCACTTATCCCTGATTTGCCACCATTTATGGACAAAATCAGCTTAACAATCTTTGCAATTATAGCAAGCATAATCATATATTTCATTACTTATGCGATACTTACAAGAAACAAGAAAAAGATTGTAAAATGCTTAAAATTATTGCCAGTAGTTGCAGTATGTAGCATAGCTTTGATTTGCGCAACGGTTGGTTTTGGCAAGCTATATTATAGCAAAGTACCAAATGTTGACGACATAAATTGCGCTTACGCTGTTGCGAGTGGTAGCGATATAGTATTCAAAACTACAACATCAAATACCAGCCTTGAATCAGTCACTACTCACGATACTTTAATCGGCAAAATGACTGACAAAGATGACCTTAAACTATTAACCGATGTTCACAAGCAAGTTACAAAAGAACTATATAAGGGCGACGGTACATTCAAAGTTGTATATATTATGAATGACGGCACAGCTATTGCAAGGTCTTACTATAATGTAGGTGCAGACGCTGCTAAACAAACTTATAAGTTATACGATACAAAAGCATACAACGATATGCTAAAGTATTACTTAACTGTTGATGAAGAAACCTATAATATGGACTCTCAACGTCTACAAGACGAAATAAACAAATTATCATCAACTCAATTTGACTCTCCATATATTTATAATGAAACTCACATCAATTACAACATTTTAAATTTGAAGAGAAAGCAATTTAGAGATAACGCATTATTAACTAACAATTTAATGTATTTGACAGACAAAAATGGTGTTAACAGTAAACTCATTACCAATAAGATAGACGATGATGAGATTAGCGAATTAAGACTTCACTTATATAATGACATTAGCAAAATGACTTATGAGCAAAAAGACTTTAACCAAGGCTCTCCGCTCTATTACATCAGCTTTGCTAGACTGGATGATTTTGTTGACTATACATTGAATGTTGACAAAACAGGTGAAGAAACTCTACAACCAGTTACTCCAGAAACACCACCTATTGATATAAACCAATTCTCATTCAAACTTTCAATCCCTGTTTTTGAAAGTATGACTGAAACATTATCATTCTTGGCAGACAAGGGCTTGTTTGTAAATAACATTTCAACAGACAATATCGTAAAAGGCGAATATTACGAAGCAAAAGGTAGATTTGACCACAAAGTAATAGATGACCTATACTTGATGCCAGACTATCAAAAAATTAAGGATAACACTTTCTATGCAGAATCTAAATCACAAAAATTATTAGATTTCTATTCAGGCATTGGATATGTTGAATATGATAATGTTACAAATGACAAAGTTGAAATTGAGCAACTTTATAACGCTTCTAAGCCTAACTACTCAATCGTTGGAGATAACGGCTTAATCGCAAGATTTACAACCGAAAGTGGCATTGTATTCACTGCATACATCCCAGAAAGCAACATCCCAGAATTTACTAAATAAAAGCAACAAAACAAACAAAAAGAAAACTCACTTACCAAAAGTAAGTGAGTTTTTTTATTTTTCTAGTGACCTTAAAAGTTCTATTTCCTTTTTATATCCGTCTAATTCATTCGGTGTTTCGAGTAGCATTGGCAAATCTTTAAGATACTTATTATTGACTATATTTTCAAAAGTCTTTTCGCCTAAATAGCCAAGTCCTATTTTCTCGTGTCTATCTTTATGAGCACCGATTGGGTTCTTTGAATCATTGATATGTAGCGCTTTTAATCTATCAATACCGATAACTCTGTCGAACTCCTCAAGCACGCCGTCAAGGTTATTCACAATATCATAACCGCCGTCGCTTACATGGCAAGTATCAAGGCAAACGCCGAGCTTTTCGTTATGCTCTACCCTATCAATTATTGCTCTTAATTCTTCAAATGTTTTACCCATTTCGCTACCTTTACCAGCCATTGTTTCAAGTAGCACAGTAGTAGTCATTTCAGGGCACAAAACCTTATTCAAAGTATCGGCTATATATTCTATTCCGACCTCTTCCCCTTGTCCAACATGAGAGCCTGGATGGAAATTATAAAGCTGATTAGGGATAAGCTCCATTCGCTTAATATCATCAATAAATGTATTGAGCGCAAACTCTCTAACCTCTGGCTTCGCAGAGCAACAATTAAGAGTGTATGGTGCGTGAGCAAGTATTGTGCCGAAATTAGCGTTTTGACTAAGCTCAATAAACTTATTTATATCATCAATATCAATGTCCTTAGCTTTAGCACCACGAGGGTTGCGAGTAAAGTATTGAAAAGTATTTGCGCCGATAGACTCTGCCGTTTTAAACATTGCTACAAATCCCTTTGACGCAGACAGATGACATCCTAGTGTTAGCATATTTATCCTTTCACAGCCTAATCGAGAGGCTTTAATTTACTTAAGTACTTAGTGAAATACTCTGGTAATTCACTTTCAAATTCTAAAAACTCGTTAGTAGTTGGATGAACAAAGCCGATATGCTTTGCGTGCAAGCATTGACCGTTTAGCTCTGTTATAACTTTTTTAGGGCCATAAACTGCGTCGCCTGCTACTGGATGACCAATACTAGCCATATGTACTCTAATTTGATGAGTGCGTCCAGTTTCAAGTAT
>RCNI01002737.1_pt1 | contig 16620 bp, 12 predicted proteins | sample 2041151 | NCBI WGS metagenome assembly RCNI01 (sample SAMN09708214, study PRJNA481090) | feces metagenome | isolation source: feces | place: Antarctica: Albino Rookery | reverse complement strand
TGGCGTTGAAGGCACTTTTGGCAACGCGCATGCAACTGCCCACGATTCTCTTCGATGAGATTGACACGGGGGTGTCGGGTCGCATTGCCGATGCCATGGGCGAGATCATGTCGCGTCTGTCGGAGACGATGCAGGTGGTCGATATTACCCATCTGCCGCAGGTCGCCTCGAAGGGTACGGCTCATTTCGTGGTCTATAAGCAGGAGGGGCATACCGACATTACGCGCCTTACGGATGAGGAACGCACGACCGAGATCGCCAAGATGTTGTCGGGCAGCACGATCACCGAGGCTGCCGTGGCACAAGCGAAGATCCTTTTGGGCAAGCAGTAATCCGATACCTATATAATAAAAGGGAGTGAATCTTCAGTGATTCACTCCCTTTTTTATGGGTTTGCGGGTCTATCGTTCCAGCACGACACTCACACGTTCGAGTTTGCCTCCCAGCGGAGGTGCAAGTTTCGATACGCGGATGCGGATGTGGTTGATCTGAGGGAATCGGGCATACAACGCCTCGATGATGTTCATCGCCACGCGCTCGATGGTGCGCTGTTTGATCTTCATCACCTCGCGAACCGATTCATAGACCGTCAGATAGTTTACGGCCTTCTCCACGCAGTCCTCTTCGGCCACGACACCCAATTCGGTGGTCAGTTCCAAATCGACCGTGAAACGGTTGCCGACCTGTCGCTCCAAATCGTAACAGCCGTGGTAGGCACGGAACTCCATGCGGTCCAGTTCAATCTTGTACTCCATGATCCTTCGTGTTTTGCTGAAAACTTCGTTCGCTTACTCGGCAATGACCAGATAGTAGTTCTTCTTGCCCTTCTGAACGAGGATGTATTTGCCGTCGATCAGATCCTCCCCGGTGACGGGACGTGCGGGATCAGTGACCTTCTCCTTGTTGATCGAAAGACCGCCGCCCTGTACCATCTTGCGGCACTCGCCCTTCGACGAGAAGATCCGGGTCTGCACGGCGCAGAAGTCGAGGAACGCCTCACCCAGCGAGGATTTCTCCACGTGGAACTGGGGAACACCTTCGAATACCTGAAGGAGGGTCTGCTCGTCCAAATGTTTCAGAGCCTCCGAAGTGGCATTGCCGAACAGAATGTTCGAGGCCTCAACGGCTTTCTCGTACTCCTCGCGCGAGTGGATCATGACGGTGACCTCCTCGGCCAGACGCATCTGCAACAGACGCAGATGGGGTGCCTGACGGTGCTCGGCGATCAGATTCTCGATCGTCTCGCGGTCGAGCAGCGTGAAGATCTTGATGTAACGCTCGGCATCCTCGTCGCTGACGTTCAACCAGAACTGGTAGAACTTGTAGGGCGAGGTGTAGCGGGGATCCAACCATACGTTACCGCTCTCGGTCTTGCCGAACTTCGTTCCGTCGGCCTTCGTGATCAGCGGGCAGGTGATGGCGTAGGCCTCTTTACCCAACTTGCGGCGGATCAACTCCGTACCCGTGGTGATGTTGCCCCACTGGTCGGCACCGCCTAACTGAATCTTGCAGTTCATCGCCTCGTAGAGGTGCATGAAGTCGTAACCCTGAACCAACTGGTAGGTAAATTCGGTGAATGACATACCGTCACCCTCACCGTTGAAACGCTTCTTGACCGAATCTTTGGCCATCATGTAATTGACGGTGATCAGTTTGCCGATGTCGCGGATGAAATCAAGGAACGAGAACTCCTTCATCCAGTCGTAGTTATTGACCATAACGGCGGCGTTGGGCGCATCCGACTCGAAGTCGAGCAGTTTGGCAAGTTGGCGTTTGATGGCTTCCTGATTGTGACGCAGGGTCTTCTCGTCGAGCAGGTTACGCTCCTGCGATTTGCCCGAAGGGTCGCCGATCATACCCGTTGCACCGCCCACCAAAGCCACGGGACGGTGGCCGCACAACTGGAAGTGTTTGAGGATCATCACGCTCACCAAGTGACCGATGTGCAGTGAATCGGCCGTGGGGTCGATACCCACATACGCCGTAGTCATCTCTTTTTCAAGTTGTTCCTTGGCTCCGGGCATGATCGTGTGGATCATACCGCGCCACTCCAATTCTTCGATAAAATTCTTAGTTGCCATTTATATAACTGTTTTTTCGTTTTCAAATTTGTTTTTCCCTATTCGGGGTTCAGATCGAGGATTTTGCAAAAATCGCCCAATTCGGAGTTTTTGTCGGACAGGTATTTCAACCGATCCTCCAATTTTATGGGGCGCGATGCACGGATCTTTTCATTGACCTTCACCTCCAAATCGAGTACACCGTTGATTCCGGCGACCTCGGCGAAACTGCGCAACATCGAATTGCGTGTACGCATCATCTCGTCGTGGAGTTCCGTTGTCGGGACGCTTACCGTGATGCGGTTGCCGTCGATCTTCATCAACTCGAATGCCGCAAGGAAACGCGGACGGCGTGTCTGGATCAACTCCATCAACTTCGGGCGTGCCTCGTCGAGTTTGCGTGCCGACTCGGGGTCAGTCACTGCGCCCGATGTCGCAACGGGTTGTCCCTCGGCATCGGTTTCCGCAGACGGGGTGTCCTGTTTGGCCTCGGCAATCAGTTCCGTGAGCGAAGTGCCGAAAAGCGAACTTGCCGCTTTGGGTTTGCGACCGCGGGCGGGTTTCGGTTCGGGCGTTGCCACGGGTTCTGCGACGGGTGCGGGAGCAACCTCGGAAACGGATGTCTGTCCGGTCGTCACGGGAGCGGTCTTTTCGACAGGTGCCGCAACCTTTTCAGGCTCTGCGGGCATTGGTGTCGTTGTTGTCGGCTTTTCCGCGGGTTTTACTTCGGCGGGTTGCGCAACAGGCGTATCGTTATGCACGGGTTCGGCGGATGCAATGTCCTTCGTGATGCGTACCGAGATCGAAGGCTTTACCGCGGGACGGGGCTCTGCGCTTACGGCTTTGGGTGCCGTTTGCGCTGCGGAAGCGGCACTTGCGGGGCGCGGAGCCGTTTGTGGTGCGGAAGCCGGGGTCGGTGCGGATGTCGGACGGACGGGCTGCTGCGGTCGTGCTACCTTGGGGGCGGCGGGATCGGGCAGCGGTGCGTCAATCGAAAAGAGCGGGTTTACCTCATTTTTTTTTTGACCCAGACCTGCAATCTTCATCAGACCCAGTTCAACGAGCAGTCGTCGGTTGGACGACTGACGGATCCTACCGTCGAGTTCCGTGAGAATTGAAATCGCTCCGAACAGGAACCCGGCAGTGCAGGCGCTTGCCTGCGTCCGGTATCGCTCCATGAGCGTGCCGGTTATTTCGATGAGTTTGAGCGTATTGACATCCTGCGCCATCAACAGATCGCGCATGTGGTGGTTCAGACCCGCCATAAAGATCTGATCGGAAAATCCACGTGAAAGCACATCGTCGAATGCCACCAGAGCATCGACATAACGTCCTTCGACCAACATCCGGGTGATGTCGAAGTAGGTGTCGTAATCCAGCACGTTGAGCGTGCGGGCTACATTTTTGTATTCGAGGGTCGTTCCGCAGAACGAAACCGCCTTGTCGAACATCGAAAGGGCATCGCGCATGCCTCCGTCGGCTTTCTGCGCAATGAGGTTCAGCGACTCTTCGTCGGATGTAATGCCCTCCTTGCGGGCGATTTCACCCAGATAGCCGACCACGTCCTCCACACGGATGCGGTTGAAGTCGTAGATCTGACAACGCGACAGGATTGTGGGGATGATTTTGTGTTTCTCGGTGGTGGCGAGGATGAATACGGCGTGGGCAGGGGGTTCTTCGAGTGTTTTCAGAAAGGCGTTGAAGGCGTTCGACGAAAGCATGTGTACCTCGTCGATGATGAACACCGAGTAACGTCCCGACTGGGGAAGAATACGCACCTGCTCGATGAGCGTGCGGATGTCCTCGACCGAGTTGTTCGAGGCGGCATCGAGTTCGTGGATGTTGAGCGAGCGACCCTCGTTGAAGGCACGGCACGATTCGCATTCGTTGCAGGCCTCGGCACCCACGGGGTGCATACAGTTGATGGCCTTGGCAAAAATACGGGCACAGGTTGTTTTGCCCACTCCGCGGGGGCCGCAGAACAGGTACGCATGAGCCAACTGTCCGCGCTCGATGGCATTGCGGAGCGTGGAAGTGATGTGCTGCTGACCGACAACCGACGAAAAGGTTGCGGGGCGGTATTTGCGTGCGCTGACGATGAAATCACTCATAATGGTCACAAAGATACACATAATGAATGAATTTGGAAATAACACGCCCGCGTTTTTCACGGAAGCGGTCACTTTGTCCGCGGATGGCAGGAGGCGAGTGACAATTTGTGACAAAAATTGACAATCCCGTGACATGATGTCTGCCTTGAAGGTTTGGCAGGGGATTTGCTGGAAGAAGAGTGAAATTTGAAACTTTTAAAAGATTAAAACCATGAATATCAACACACTTACCGTAAAAGCGCAGGAAGCCTTGCAGGCATCGCTTCTTGCAGCCCGTGAGCGCGGACAGCAGGCTGTCGAACCGCTCCACCTGTTGAGCGTCTTGATTCGTGAAGACGACTCGCTTCCGTCCTTCTTGTTGGGACGAACGGGTGTTGATGTCCGCCGCCTGCGTGAAGAGGTCGATCGCACAGTCGGCTCTCTGCCGAGAGTCGAGGGTGCGGGCGAGCAGTTCTTCTCGCAGCCGTTGTCTTTGGTGGTACAGCGCGGTGTGGACTTCACCCGTAAATTTAACGATAAATATGCGTCGGTCGAGCACCTGTTGCTCGGACTGATTGCCGAACGCGGCCGTGCGGCCGATCTTTTGAAGCAGCACGGAGCCACGGAACGCGAACTTGTCGAGGCGATCACCACCTTCCGTAAGGGTTCGACGATTGATTCGCCGACCGCCGAGAAGGAGTTCGATGCCTTGGGCAAATACGCCGTCAATCTGAACGAGCAGGCGCGTTCGGGCAAACTCGACCCCGTGATCGGGCGTGACGAGGAGATCCGTCGTGTGCTTCAGATCCTGTCGCGCCGCACGAAGAACAACCCGATTCTGGTCGGTGAGGCGGGTGTCGGAAAGACCGCCATCGCCGAGGGTATCGCCCACCGTATTGTCGATGGGGATGTGCCCGAAAACCTGAAATCGAAGGTCATCTATTCGCTGGATATGGGTGCGCTGATTGCCGGTGCGAAGTATCAGGGCGAATTTGAGGAGCGACTGAAGGCCGTCGTGCAGGAGGTCGTGTCGAGTGACGGCGAGATCCTTCTGTTCATCGATGAGATCCACACGCTGGTCGGTGCGGGCAAATCATCGGGCGCGATGGATGCCGCCAACATCCTCAAACCTGCCCTTGCACGTGGTGATCTGCGTACGATCGGTGCCACGACCCTCGACGAATATCAGAAATATTTCGAACAGGACAAGGCCTTGGAGCGTCGTTTCCAGAAGGTGATGGTCGATGAACCCTCGAAGGAGGATGCCGTGTCGATCCTGCGCGGATTGAAGGAGCGTTACGAGAACCACCATCAGGTGCGTATCCGCGACGAGGCGATTGTGGCTGCCGTCGAACTTTCGATGCGTTACATCACCTCGCGATTCCTGCCCGACAAGGCCATTGACCTTGTGGATGAGGCCGCCGCCCGCCTTCGTCTGGAGATGAACTCCGTGCCGGAGGAGATCGACGACTTGGATCGCAAGGTGCGTCAGTTGGAGATCGAGCGCGAGGCGATCCGTCGTGAGAAGGACGAGGAGCGTGTGGCGAAACTCACGCAGGAAATCGAGGAGTTGCGTGCGAAGGATTCGGCGATGCGTGCCAAATGGCAGGGGCAGCGCGACATTCTGAAGAAGATCCAGCAGGAGAAGGATCAGATCGAGCAACTCAGGATCGAGGCACACGATGCCGAGCGTCAGGGCGATTACGGACGGGTCGCCGAGATCCGTTACGGAAAGATTCGGACTGCCGAACAGCATATCGCCCAACTCAAGGAGCAGAATAAGGCGGCATCGGCCAACGGTGCGATGATCAAGGAGGAGGTCGATGCGCAGGATATTGCCGAGGTGATTTCGCGTTGGACGGGCATCCCCGTACAGCGTATGCTGGCCTCCGAGCGCGAGAAACTGCTCCACATGGAACAGGAACTCCACAAACGTGTCGTCGGACAGGACGGAGCCATCACGGCGATTGCCAATGCCGTGCGCCGTTCGCGTGCCGGACTGAACGACCCGCGTAAGCCGATCGGATCGTTCATCTTCCTCGGTACGACGGGTGTCGGTAAGACCGAATTGGCGAAGGCACTGGCCGAATTTCTGTTCAACGACGACTCGATGATGACGCGTATTGATATGAGCGAATATCAGGAACGTCACTCGGTGTCACGACTGGTCGGAGCACCTCCCGGATATGTCGGTTACGACGAGGGCGGACAACTGACCGAAGCCGTGCGGCGCAAGCCCTATTCGGTCGTGCTGCTCGACGAGATCGAGAAGGCACACCCCGATGTGTTCAACATCTTGTTGCAGGTGCTGGACGACGGTCGTCTGACCGACAACAAGGGGCGCACGGTCGATTTCCGCAATACGATCATCATCATGACCTCGAACATGGGTTCGCACCTGATTCAGGAGCACTTCGCCAAGGCATTCGACGGCGAGCGTGTCTCGGAAGAGGAGGTCGAGCGCACCCGTCAGGATGTGGTCGAGTTGCTCAAGCAGCAGTTGAAACCCGAATTTCTGAACCGTATCGACGAAATCGTGATGTTCGAGCCGCTGACGCGCGAGCAGATCGAGCAGATTGTCGATATTCAGATGGGTGTCATGAAGGGCATGCTCCGGGAGAACGGCATCGAGATGGAATACACCGATGCGGCACGTCGTTGGGTGGCCGAAGCGGGATTCGATCCGTTGTTCGGTGCGCGTCCCGTCAAGCGTACGATCCAGCGCACGATCGTCAATGAACTTTCGAAGCGAATCCTTGCGGGAGAGGTCGATCGTTCACGCCCGATTCGGATCGACGCTCGTGGCGAAGGCTTGAAATTTGAAAACTAATGATTTGATTATTTGATCGTTTGTAGTGAAGGAGGCGTTTCCCTAAAAGGGAAAACGCCTCCTTTTTTATAATCCCCGGCGGGCGATTTTCCACGCCAGCCAATTATAGACCTGCATCAGATGGGGTCGCCACGAGGCGGGCAGGCGGTTCAGCCAGATGATTTTGCGGAGTGTGGAGCGATATACCCGCGTATAAGCGAAAAAGCGGGCGGTGCGGGCGGAATCCTCCGTCCCTCCCTTGATGCAGATGACAAGTGCTTTCCCCAAGGCGGCGCGGGCGACAAATTCGCGGTCGGCATCGGATGCCGCGGGGTCGTAGAGTTCCTCGAACGAGTGGGCGCAATGTTCGGGCGTGTAGATCGAGGCGGAGCGGTTGGAGGCTTCGCGCGAATAATCGACTTCGGGGACAGGAGAAAAGCAGACCTTGTAACGGCGGGCGATCCGAATCCACATGTAAAGATCTTCGCCGATCTTCATGCCTTCGGGGAAAAGACCCACGGTGTCGAAAACCCGTTTGGGGATGCAACTTGTTGAGGGGATGGCGATGTAGCGGTGTGCCGATTCACGGAAGAAATCCCCGACGATTCCCCGTGTGGCGGGGCAGGGGGCGGGGGTGAGTCCTTCGCGGCTGCGGATGTTGAATCCCGTGGCCGCAATCGGGGAACTCCTCGATCAGAGAGACGATCTCACCGAGGAAATCGGGATGCCATCGGTCGTCGGCATCAAGCAGGGCGATGTAATCTCCTGCGGCTTCGCAGATGGCACGGTTGCGGGCGGCGCAAACGCCTCCGTTCTTCTGGCGGATGATGCGGATCAGGGGCGAGTGCACCGAGGCGGCACGCTCCGCACTGCGGTCGGTCGAGCCGTCATCGACCACGAGGATCTCGACGGGCGCAAATGACTGCGCCACCGCCGATCGAAGCGTGGTTTCGATCTCGGATTCCTTGTTGTATAGGGGTATGACAACCGATATGCGGGGACGGGACATGAATTGTGGGTTTAGTTGCGAAGGTATCGGTTTTTTGCTACATTTGCAAATAAAAGGCTTTACGATGAAGGCAACCCGAACGATTCTTGATTTCTGTGCAAACACGGGACGCACGCTGTTTTACTTTGCGGTGATGGCCGTGAAGGAAAATTTCCGCAACTACATCTCGCGTGCGGGTGCGGGCATCACCCTCCGCGAGGGGGTTGTGGTGTTGGGAAACGGCCCGTCGCTACGCGAGGATCTGCCACGGCTTCTGGAGCGCGGAGAACACCTCAAGAAGGATTTTATGGCGGTGAATTACTTTGCCGAGGACGATCGCTTCGCGGAGGTGAAACCGGCCTGCTATGTGCTGTCCGATCCGATGTTTTTCCGTCGGAGCGGTTTCCGGGAGCGGGTGGACGGACTGTACCGCCTCCTGAACGAGCGCGTCACTTGGCCGATGACCCTCTATGTGCAGTACTACAATCCCGAACGGTTCGATTACCGCCGCGTGTTGCCCAATCGCAACATCCGCATCGTGCCGTTTCACTCGCAGGTTTATCACGGATTCCGTCGTCTGGAGTTCTGGTTGTTCCGCCACGGATTGGGTAGTGCCAACTACGGCACGGTGGTGCAGAATTGTGTGTATATTGCCCTGCTGCTGGGTTACAAGCAGGTGGAACTTTTCGGTGTGGATCACACGCTGTTGGAGGGTTTGTGTGTCGATGAGAAGAATCGTCTCTGCCGTCGCGTGGTGCATTACTACGACGACCGACCCGCCGAGGTGAAGCCCATTTGTCAGAATGTGCCCCCCGTGCCCTATACTATGTCGGTTTATCTGGCGGAATTGGCGGAGTTGTTTCGCGGGCATGAGATTCTGAACGATTACGCCCGCTCCGTCGGGGCGCGGATCATCAACCGCACACGCGGGTCGATGATTGATGCCTACGAGCGCGAACCTTTGGCATGAAAAAATCCCCGTTCCATGTGGAGCGGGGATTTTCTGTGTCTGTATGCAGGTTATTCGACCGAGGGAGTGCAACAATGCTCGCCCTTTTGTTCGAGTTCGAGGGTGGCGTGGCAGATGTTGTGCGTGTGGAGATACTCCTTGACCGCTTCCTTGATTTCGTGTTGGCGGAGGATGTCCTCCACAACGACATGTGCCGTCAGCGCATTCTCCGTGGTGCTGATTGCCCATACATGGATGTGATGCACTCCGCAGATTCCCTCCATCTTGCGGAGGTTCTCTTCCAGTTCCTTCAAATCAATGCCGTCGGGAACGCCGTCCAATGCCAGACGAAGACTGTCGCGCAGGAGAGACCAAACCGACAGGAGGATCATCAGTGCAACGCACAGTCCGATGACGGGGTCGAGCCAGATCCAGTTCGTGAAGTAGATCAAAATACCCGAAATCACCACACCGACCGACACCAGCGTATCGGCGGCCATGTGGAGGTAGGCACCTTTCACGTTGAGGTCGTGGTCCTTGTCCTTCAGGAAGAGCCATGCGGTGATGCCGTTGATCACGATGCCGACACCCGCCGTCCATGCCACGGCTCCGCCCTCGATGTTTACGGGGGTATAGAGGCGCATGATGCTCTCGTAGATGATGATGCCGACGGCTCCCAGCAGCAGCAGCGAATTGGCCAGCGAGATCAGTATGGTGCTTTTGCGGAAGCCGTAGGTGTAGTGTTGCGATCCGTGGATCTGTGCCAGACGGAATCCGAACATGGCCAAGATCAGCGAAGCGACATCCGAAAGGTTGTGTCCCGCATCGGACAGCAAGCCCATCGAGTTGTAGATGATACCCACCCCAAATTCGACCGTTACAAATGCGGTGTTGAGCAGGATCCCGATGATAAAGGCACGATTGAGCGTGTCGGCACCCGAAGGCAGGTGGTGATGATGGTGGTGGTGATGTTCCATGGCAAAAAAATTATTTGTTCCCCGAATTTACCGATTCGTTGAGCGTCTCGCTGATCTCCGACAATTCGACCAGTTTGTTCACGATGGCGTAGATCGTAAGACCGGCGGCCGAGTGGATTTGCAGTTTGGCGGCAATGTTGCGGCGGTGGGTGATGACCGTGTGGGTCGAGATGCACAACTCGTCGGCGATCTGCTTGTTCGTCAGACCCTTCACGACATAGATGATGATCTCGCGCTCGCGTGCCGACAGGGCCTCCTGTTTCGGCTCGCCGCCACCTTTCGACACCAGTCGCTCTACTGCCGGAATGAAAATCTCGTTTTCGACCGCATTGTGCGATCCGAGTTCGTGCTCGCAGGTGAAAATATCGAACAATACGCCGTTCAGTTCGTTGGTGCCTCCCGACGGATAATATTTGATGATGATGTTTTTCAATTCGCGCAGACGGTTCTCCACATTGTCGTGATGACGGCGGAAAGTCTCCATCGAATAACTCTTGGTGATCTCACCCTGCAAAAGCCCCGTCACGTAGGGAAATACGGTCTGTTCCTCGTAGAGCATGTGTTTGTTCACCTCGGCCACGTATTCGTCGAAGAAACGCATGATGGCAAACGACACGTCGCTCTGCGAACAATCGACCGCCTCGATCAGTTTGCGGCGGATGCTCGGAAGACGAAATTCCAGAAAATAACTGTGCGAATTGTGAAGATATTCGGTCAGAGCCTTGACCGATACCTGATCGACAAGCGATGCTCCGTCCTTCTCGTTGATCAGCAGGTTTACCACCGCCAGAAACGTGACGGCATCGACCTTGTTGGCCGCGCAAACCTCACCGATGGTCTGGTCGCCGAAACCCAGCGCGATGCCGAAACGGCTCATCACCTGAAGTACGGCGTATTTGTCACTCACCAGATCGCACATTTTGTCTTCACTGGTGTAAAATCCTATTTTTGTGGACATATTTTGACTCCTCTCTTTAAAATTTAAACGAACACTACTCTCGCCACAAAATTATCGAAATAAAAGAAAAAAGGCAATACTAAAAAGTAGGTATTGCCTTAATTTTCACGATTTGCCTGCGGAGCAGGGGTGAAATCGTATATTTCCGGGTCGCTAAAAACGGTAACTGAGCGTCAGCGACAGGAAGTGTCGTTTGAATGCGGTTTCGTAAATTCCCGAATCCAGACCCGGTTGCCACTTGTCGCTACCGTGCGGGAGCACATCCTCATAGAAAAGGTAGTACTGGCTCTGGTTCTCGGTGAGTTGCTGATAGGCCATGTCCAGCGAAAGGCGCGACGAGAGGCGTACGCCCGCACCCAAGGTGAAGTACCAACTGTCGGTCGGGGTGGGGGTGTCGTAGGCGATCTGGTCGTCGCGGAGCATCGAGGAGGTGTAACCGCCACCGGCACGCAGCGCGAATCGCTGTGTGGGTTTCAGTTCGAGACCCGCACGTACGGTATTCGTCGGCCGGAACGTGTTGCGGATGCGGTGGTTGAAGCCGGAGGGCGAAATGGTGAAGTTTCCGCCCGGAGCGTTCTTCACGCGGATGCCCTTGAACCAGTCGCGTTCGTAGTCCGCCGAAAGGATGGCCGTGCGGCCGAACGTGTAGGACATACCGAACAGCAGGCGGGTCGGGGAGGTGAACTCCCACGCGAAATTTGCCTCGTCGTACATCTTCGGGGAGTATTCGCCGCCTTCATAGACAGTCTGCTCCTGATGCGAGAGGAGTTTGTAGTCGATGCCCGCCTGATAACCGCGGTCGAGCGTATAGTAGGTAGGCGTATGGAAGGCGATACCCAATCGGAGGTTTTTCGTCGGGCGGACAATGACACCCAACTTGAGGTTCACACCCGCACCGCTCACTTCGGAACGCTGCCACAGATCGGCATATTCCAACTGGGCGGGAAGCGGACGACCCGACGCATCGAGAGCTGTCTGGGACGTGCCGTTGCCGGGGTAGGAGTAATCTTCGCTGTAAATGACGGTTGTGGAGCGCGAAACGCTCTGGATGCCGAACGAAGCACCCAGATAGACGATGTTCTTGATGTTCGTGCCGACCGAAATCGTAAATTCGTTGATCGAACCCGAATTGCTGACATCCGCACCGCGACGGATCGAGGCGTTGTCGCCGATGGCGTCACGCTCCCACAGGCGGTCTTTGCCCATACCCGTGACGTGGGTCATCGCTCCCTTGTACGCCAGCACGGCAGGCCAGAAGTAGGATGTTCCGTTGTAGCCGAGCGGACCGTTGGGATTGCCTGCGCCCTCTCCGTGATCGGGAAAGACGGGGTGTCCGTATTCGCCATACTGCATCTGGTGGGCATAAAGGTCGGCAATCGAGGGGATTGCGCCCCATTCGGGTTTATAGTCGATCGGGGTCGAGAACGAGAAATGGCGGTTGAAATCGGCGATGCGGTTCATGCCGAAACCGAGCGTCACGGACGAGAAGGTCGAGCGCGGGCTCTGATAGACATTCATCGCCACGCCCACGTTACCCAGCGCAAAGCGGTTGCGGTGGTTTGAACCGAGGCCGTTGTCGGTCGTGCCGTGGCCGTCGTCGAAGATCTGCTGCGTGCGGTCGGCGCGGTTCATCGAAATCAGCGGGGTGATCGAGATTTCGCCACTGCGGTACATGCCCATGCCTGCGGGGTTGATCGACATCGAACTGAGGTCTGCGCCCAGCGAAGTGAATGCCCCGCCCATCGACATCACGCGCGACGTGCCGAAATTCTGGGTGCGCGACATCGTGCCGAAATCCCATACCGACATCAGGTCGTGTCCGAAGGCGAGGCCTCCGAACTGATAGACATCGTTTTGTGCCGATGCCCGTCCCGAAAGGAGCAGGACGGCGGCAAGAAGTGCGAAAAATGTATGTTTCTTCATGATCGTTAAGTCGGTTGTTCTGGTTTAACGTCCGCGGTTATAGCGGTTTCCGCCTCCCGTATTGCGATAGCCTCCGCCCGTCGAGTTGTTGTTGTAACTCGGGCGCAGTTGCTGTTCGTTGTTGCGCGACGGACGCGAGTAGGAGTCGTTGTCATGGCGGTTGTTGCGGTTGTCGTAACGATTGGGGTTGTTATAGCGGTTGTTGTAGCCGTTGTGGCGGTTATAGCCGTTCTGACGGCGGTTGTAACTGCCTCCGCGGTTGTAGTAGTTGTCGCGGTGCGATCCCTCGCGGCGGTTATAATAGGGATTGTGGCGGTAACCCGATCCCGTGCCGTAACCCGTATAACTGTCATAGCGGTGGTTGCGCGGAGCGTAGTAGCCGCATCCCCAGCCGAAACCGCCCCAGCCCCAGCCCCACCACGGATGGTAGAAGCCGCTGTAATACCACGATTCGGTGAAGCCCCACCACGGACTGCCCCAGAACGGATCGCCCCAATAGGGGTAATATCCGCCCCAGCCGTAACCGAAATTGAAGTACGGATTGAAATAGGGGGCATGGCGGTAGGAGAACATCGTGTAGCCGTAAGGCGTGCCGCCCCACGTGCCGAACATCGAGGTGATGTATTTGGGTTCGACCCACACCTCGTCACCTGAGATGATGATGTTGTACTGGGCGGGATCGTAAGCCGTGGCATAGACGAACGACTGGCTCGTCGTGGCCATCGAATAACTCGAAGGCATGTGGTAGGTCGGCGATTCCGATCCGCGCAGACGGCGTTCGTAGGCCGTTTCGAAGTCGTCGGCGAGTATGCTCCGGTAGGGATTCGACACCTTGGCAGGTGTTTTGTCCTTGGATTCGGCCAGAATATCGGCCACATATTTGTCGAGCGGTGCACGGCGGCGTGCCGCTACGGCTTCCTCGTGCTGTTTCAGACCCTCAAGGTCGAGTGGCGAGTAGAGATCGTCTTCGGCGAATGAAGATTGGGTGTGCGAGGGGCTCAACGAGGCGCAATGCGTCAGAAGAAGAGTCCCAAGAAGCAATGCTATGCGGTATCCGATGGTTTTCATGATTCTTTCCTGTAATTTATAATTAAACGGAATCCGTGGCTTTTTATTGTGTTTTCCGCTCCTTGAAATCATGGTGCAGAGGCATTTCCGGGGGGGGGAAGCGGCTGTTTGAGACAAGGTGGAAAACGGTGGTTAAAGATCGTGAAAAAGCGGGGAAATTCAAAAAAAATCGATTTTTTTTGAATTTTGAGTTGTAATTCAAAAATATTGTATATCTTTGCACTCGCAAAACAAGGTAGTTTTGTTCACAAGTGCATCCGAGGAGAGATGCCGGAGTGGTCGATCGGGCCGCACTCGAAATGCGGTGTACGGGTAACTGTACCGGGGGTTCGAATCCCTCTCTCTCCGCAAGAACGGGTGTAAATCAAGCATTTGCAAGATTTACACCCGTTTTTTCATTCTCAAGAATCGAGAAAGGAGAAAAATTGGGGTTTCCGCTCCGAATTGCCGGTGAACCCCCAGCAATTTTCCCAATCCCGACAGACTGATTGAAAAGATTTTCAATCAGTCTTTTTTTTATGCGGAAAAACCCGCAAAAGAAGACTTCCGTTTTGTGTTTTTTGCAGAATCGGGCAATCCGTACGCCATTCAAAAAAAACTTCCTCCATCGTATAAACCAATGATATTTCGTATATTTGTACTGATATTGGCGATTTGTCGCGTTGGGGCAATGTCACCTGTAAGGTTTAAACAAAAAGACACAAACGATAATGGTAAAAACAAATACCGCCGAAATCGGTTTCGAGAAAGAGATTTGGAAGGCGGCCGACAAGATGCGCGGCAATCTCGACGCATCAGAATATAAATCGGTGATTTTGGGATTGATTTTCCTGAAATATATCTCCGATCGTTTCGAAACGAAATATGAGGCACTCGTTGCCGAGGGCGAGGGTTTCGAGGAGGACCGCGACGAATATACGGCCGAGAATATTTTCTGGGTACCCCGGAATGCCCGCTGGTCGGAAGTCGCCGCCGCGGCACATCTACCCGAAATCGGAATAACGATCGACAATGCGATGCGAGAGATCGAAAATTCCAATCCGCGCCTGAAGGGTATTCTTCCGAAGAATTTCGCGCGTCCCGAATTGGACAAACGCCGTTTGGGCGATGTGGTGGATCTGTTCACCAACATCAAGATGCACGCCCAAGGCGATGAAAAGGATCTTTTGGGTCGCACCTACGAATACTGCCTTTCGAAGTTTGCCGAGGCCGAGGGAAGACTTGCGGGCGAGTTCTATACGCCGGCGTGCATTGTCCGTACCCTTGTGGAGGTGCTTCAGCCCTATCAGGGCAGGGTGTACGATCCGGCGTGCGGTTCGGGCGGCATGTTCGTCCAGTCGGCGAAATTTATCGAAAAGCATCAGGGCAATATCAACGATATTTCGGTTTATGGTCAGGACAGCAACCCCACCACGTGGAAAATGGCGCAGATGAACCTTGCGATCCGCGGTATCGAGGCCGATTTGGGCAAATTCAATGCCGACACGTTCTTCGACGATCAGCATAAGACGCTGCGAGCCGATTTTGTGATGGCCAACCCGCCGTTTAACATGAGCGATTGGGGTGCGGAGCGTTTGCCGGAAGATCCCCGCTGGCGTTATGGTATTCCCCCCGCGGGTAATGCCAACTTTGCGTGGTTGCAACACATGATCTACCACCTTTCGCCCACGGGACGCATCGGCATGGTGCTTGCCAACGGCTCGTTGTCGTCGCAGTCGGGCGGCGAGGGACAGATCCGCGAGAACATTATTAAGGATGATTTGGTGGAGGCCATTGTGGCGTTGCCGTCGCAGTTGTTCTATACGACAGGTATTCCTGTTTCGTTGTGGTTTCTCAACCGCCAAAAACGCCGCCGAGGCACGACCTTGTTTATTGACGCCCGCAATATGGGCACGATGGTCAGCCGTAAGTTGCGCGAACTGACCGATAACGACTCGTCAGATCCCGAACTTCGCGGTGATATTCAGAAGATTGCCGACACCTACAATGCTTATGTTGAAGGCACCCTTGCCGACGAAAAGGGCTTTTGTGCCACGGTGACGCAGGACGAGATCGCCCGTCAGGATTATATCCTCACGCCGGGACGTTATGTGGGCATTGCCGATGCGGAGGATGACGGCGAACCGTTCGACGACAAGATGGAGCGTTTGACCGCGGTCGTTGTTCGAGGAGTCTCGCCGTTTGGAGGATGAGATCCGCACGCAACTTTCAAAAGTCGGTTTTACGATTAAATAGTTGGCGGTATGGCAGAGTGGAAAAAATATAAGTTGGGGGAGATTGGAAAAGTTATAGGAGGAGCAACACCTTCAACAAAAGATCCTGATAATTATGGGAATGATATTTTTTGGATAACGCCTAAAGACTTATCAAATTTGGATTCAAGATATATTTCCAAGGGAGAACGATCTATCTCAAAAAAAGGTTTTAATTCTTGTTCTTGCCAAATGTTGCCGCAGGGGAGTGTTCTTTTTTCTTCGCGAGCACCTATTGGCTATATTGCTATTGCTGCTAAGGAACTTTGTACAAATCAAGGATTTAAAAGCATAATTCCCAACTCTGATATTGTCGATAATATATTTCTATACTATTTATTGGTATATAATAGACATAAGATAGAAGGTCTGGGAAGTGGAACAGTTTTTAAAGAAGTATCTGGTTCTGTAATGAAAAATGTAGAGGTGGATATTCCATCACTTGAGGGACAGAAGCAGATAGCCGATATTTTATCTTCATTGGATGATAAGATCGAGGTTAATCGGAAAATCAATGAGAATTTGGAACAGCAGGCAGAGGCATTG
>RCNI01000947.1_pt1 | contig 16626 bp, 7 predicted proteins | sample 2041151 | NCBI WGS metagenome assembly RCNI01 (sample SAMN09708214, study PRJNA481090) | feces metagenome | isolation source: feces | place: Antarctica: Albino Rookery | reverse complement strand
AGCCGGGAATCCATTGAGGCAACGCTGCTCATTGCAGCTTAACTTTATTTTTCAGGAGTCTTTTTTGCGAACATCCCTTGACACGGTCAAGTTCTTCAAAAAGTGTCATGATTCTAAAGTTCAGCAGGATACAGACCTTTTGATAACAATATTTATCTGCTGTAGTCCATACTTATTGAGAAAAATCGGGGGAAATCACCCGTACATGAGAAATATAACAGCCTCCAGAAAAACTGGAGGCTGTTATCCTATGTTAAGGGATTAAAGGGTTATAACTAATGATTCATGCTGTCTAGTATTTTTTGCATGGCATAAGGACGTGCATATTTTAGATAGGCATCACTAACAAAAATAGTACCTTTTTCTCGTGGTTCTCTCCACATAGCAGGATAGACGACCAATTTCAATTCTTTGTAGTCAGAACGAATAATAATATGATCATTAGAAAGCAAAAGGGAGATTTGTGAGTTTTCTAATATTTGCTGAAGAGGATGAATATAGTTCCACTGCCGATCGAGACTGAGCGCAGGTGCAACCATCCGGTGTTGTCCCCAGGAAAGAAGATCCAATGCAGCAAATCGATCCAGCATACCATGGATATGGATGTTTCTATAATGCTTCAAACAATTCTGACATGCGGAATGGCAGTTACAGCCTTCCAGTAGTTGCTTTGTTTTTTGAAGCAGCTGAGGAATCTGGTCACATACGCTGATGGCATAACCGGCACCGCTCGAGAGATTGTCATAAAGATAAATATCTACGAACGCACCTGATGGGCCATGCCGGAATCGATAACCTGTGACAAGCTCTGTAAATTCAATATCCAGTTCATGACTGACAGCTAAACGCAAGCCTTCAGCAAGTGACTGTGCCGCCCGGTCCAGCCACAATCCCTTGATTCGGTCCGTATCGACCAAATTCTCATCCAGTTCAAATTCCAGTACCATCATGTCTGTGACAAAATCATATCCCAGATTAATATTAATTACATCAGCATGACGACATTTAGATGCAGGAAATCGTGTGTTATAAGGCCGTGATATATCTTTCAGTACATCGGGAGTATCACCAGGCATTGCAGCACCACAATCCCTACAGACCATAAAGCCTTTATCGCCAGAACCACGATTCATCATGATAATTCGCTGATTTGTACGAGAAGCTAGACGAATATTCATGCAGCCGGGGACTGTGAACATTTCCTCCGCATCCGGTAAAGTGGAATACAAGGGCGGCTGCACACGGGTATATTCTTCATCCAACTGAACGTCAGTAATAGGCCTAGCGTTTTTAGGTGCAAAGCCCCAAGGGCGAAGCATTGATCTAGTGTCGTAGTGAATAGCCCCACCACAGAAGGGACAGGCATCACGTTTTTCTTCTGCTAGTCCAAACCAACCACATTCATCGCAGCAAAGTACAGGTTTTAAATAATTTGGATCCCCAATATAGACACTGGCAGGAGACAGAGAATGTCCCTTTTTATATTCGCTTCCGGGATAGTAAAAGCCGCCAATCTGATATGTTGTCTTGTCTACAACAATGGCTCGTCCAGGCGCATATTCACCGATTGCCACATCCAGTCCTCGGTCGACCTCATAAACGACTGTACCCTTCTGATCTGTAATATAGGTGCTGACCACCTGTTTGGGGAAGGAATAAGAGGGAATGATACCTTCCTCATATAGCGCATCGAGCAAAGTCTTCTGATGACGTCTATTTTCTTCTGTAATGGGATCAGGGCCATATAGCTCAGGGTGCAGATCACGCTTGTTTTTTAGCTGTCTTAACGCATGATTCAGGTCCTCAGCCAGATCACGAAGATGAAAGCTCACACCATCTGGAATCAATGCACTATCCCTGGGAATTTGGAAATGTGAGAAATAACTATGGAATGCATCCAAATGAAAATCCAGAAACTCTTTGGCAGTCATGGTATCTAGACTCCAATAGGGGTGCCATCCGTCTTCAGAGGGAATTGTTGCAGTGTAGGCCTGAAGTGCGACCATACTGATATGGCGCTGGAGGAGTTTGGGACTCTCAATATCAATCCACGGTCTCCGGGGATCTCCACGGAACATGGGTACTGGATCCTTAAAATAAAGGGTATCATGGGGCCCGTCTTCACAAAAAGTGACAATTGTCGAGAGGCTGGAGCCACGACGGCCAGCACGGCCGGCTCGCTGCTGATAGTTTTCTCGCATAGGTGGAATATTTCTTAAACCCACAGCTACCAGCGAGCCAATATCGATACCAACCTCCATAGTGGTGGTACTGCTTAGAATATCAACAGGCGTTTCGTCTTCCTGAATAAGGTCCTGGAATCGAAGTTCATACTGTTCTGTGCGGCTCCAAAGATTATTCCGCTGGTCCTTATGAGATATTTGAGCGGTGTGCTCTTCTGTGTCAATAACACGAATACGCTGCCCTGCTAAAGCAGAGTCAATAGGTGCCCTCCAGAAAGAAAGAGCCTCATATTCCTGCGACTCCATTTCATGTGTTAATGAACAGCCGCAGCTTGGGCACTTACCTCGAAGCAGGAATGGTGTGATTTCAGAGCATTGTTCGCACTTATACCATGTATGAGCAGGATCGAATCTGGGTTTGACTCTTGAAAGATCTACATAAAGCCGCCCGTTATCTGGCTGTGCGGAATCCAGAAAAGACTCCTGAAGTATGCGCCTACAAAGAGCGGCTTCCTGTGAATTTAAAGTCCAGCCCATGATATCACGAATAGTTTTTGAAAAATCCCAGCCGGATTCAAGTCCGTAACCCTTATAACTCTGTCGAACGCATTCCCGAATGGTATCGGGAATGGTGTGGCCCAATGCAGTGCCAGTATCACAGATTGAGAGCATCCATGCATTGAACAATTCCAGAAATTCGTCTTCGGTCACAGATAATCCACTTTCATCCAATAAATCTACAGAGTCAAACAATGCCTGGTCTGTGGGCTCAATCCAACTCGTTGCAGAATCATACAGTGTATTATAGCCACCTGAGTACAGCTTCAAAAGAAACTTCTGCATTTGAGAAGGGGCATTGGCGATACTGTATCGAGGGGCATATGGACGTCTACGCCGAGTGGATCGGTCATAGTTCTGAAGTGCAGTTTGAGAGTCACTTACAAATTTTTCTCGCTCAGTTCCGTGAAAAATCTGTACATGATGCTGTGCAGCTGCAAGGCAAAAATAATCATAAAGAGAATTCATGGATTGCTCTGCCGTTGATTGCTCCATCATAGAAACAGCAAGTGCAAACAGCTGTCTGGCAGCCGTTAGATCGGAGGCCTCTGACATATCACGTGCTAATTTTGCTGCGCGTTGTCGACTATCAGAAAAGAGAAGTACCTTTCTGCCTTCGTTGGGAAGGTGATCGGGATCCTTGTCCTTCCCGGGAACAGGCGGTTCTGCCTGAAATTGGGACTGGATCAAGTTAAAAAAGGACAGATTGCCTCGTGTACTAAAAGATACCATATTTGAGACAGAAAGAAGATGCCGACAGTGAGGGCAGGTAGGAAATGTTATGACTGAGGGCCTGCCTTTTGCGCAATAGTTACAGTAATAAAGCTTCCGGATGCCTGGTTTCCCGGCCATCGAATCATCTGTAAAATGAAGGTAACCACTCTGGGTGTCGAGATAACACGGTCGAATTGGATTTTTTCCCTGTTTGGAGGGCAGCACATAGTCGTCAGGAGGGATAAAAAGGTGAATCTCCTTCATCCGCTGATCTAACAACTGTCCGGGATAATGCCAAAGATACATACTTCCATGTAGAGAGCCCGGGGTTAATCCGCCTTCTAAAAGGTATCCTTTCAGGAACAGTGCGCCACATCTTCTGTCGTTATAAAGCTCATATACAGTACTTCCGCAATGAGGGCAGACAAGGTCTGTATCATCAAGAAATATTTCGCCAAGAGAAAGTGTGCCATCTGAATGAGAATGAGGACATTGTGGATTCGTACAGGAGAAGACACCCTTAATGCCCTTAAAAAGCATGTGCATACGCGCAGGAAATAGAACAGCACCTTTTTCACTTCTGGCCTGAGGTGCTATGGCAAGCAGTATTCCGACTGCATTCAGTGCGTCTTCCTTGGGCTCATTTGGAAAAATCTGAAGTGCCAATTCTTCCAGAGATACGGCAGTTCCCCGGCAGGCATTGATTAGTTCAAAAAAAGGACGATACTCGATAAGGTGCTCATACATCCAGACACACATAGCATTTAGGTCTTGAAAAACACCAGGAAAACCATTCAGATTCTGCCAAAAGAGATTTAGAGCATTCAGACATTTCTGATCCTGCATTTCAAGAACATCTGCCTGGATGCCCTTAAATTTTGAAAACGGAATATCATATTTTAGTTTGCCAGCCGTTTCCTCACGTTCTCCGGATAAAAAGCAAAATTCCGTCTGCCGATTTCCTGCGGTTAAATCCAGAGCAAAACGCTTGACGGCATTACGGTCAGCATCGCTGGCATTTGGCATACTTGCTGTTGTGAGAATAAACTGAACCCTATCACGACCTATTTGCAGCTTATTAAGGAGCCTACGAATTAAAAAGGCAACCTCTCCTCCGGAAGAGCCACGGTACATATGCGCTTCATCAATGACAAATAATAGTTTATTATTCGCATCTGCTTGCAGCCAGTTTCTGGTATCTGCCCAAATCTTATTCTCAATAGGGCGCAGCAACATATATTCCAGCATCGAATAGTTCGTAATCAAAATATCGGGACAGAATTGCTGCATCTCAAAGCGGGTAATCAGTTCAGCATCTTCATCGTCCGGAATATGGCAGCCGAGGCCCAGACGATTTAAGAAGCCGTTCATATCCACTTTTGCAGGAACCTTTCCCTCTTTTTTAAGCTTCGTATAGAAATCTTTTTCTGCGTCCTGTTTTGGAAAAGACATCCTGGCTAATGTGGATTTCAGCTGTCTGTCCTGTCGCTCATCCGGTTCTGGGCCTGGATAGGGAGTTCGTCCGGTATACATACCAAATTGCGGACGGCGGGACAATTTCCCTGAGGTTTCCCGAAAAATATCAATGAATTTTCCATTAGGATCACCGACGAGCTTCCTGAGTCTACTCACCTGATCTGAGACAAGCGCATTCATAGGATACATGATCACAGTTCGAACCCCGCGCATCTCCCAGCTGCTGGGAGAATTTTTTGCCTCATCTGCAAGCTTTGCTAAAAGGGGCCACATAAAACACTCTGTCTTGCCGGAGCCGGTGCCGGTGGAAACAAAAAGATCTTTTCCTTCTTGAAAAGCTTCCAGAGCACGAATCTGGTGGACAAAAGGAGAGGGGAAAATTCCCAAATTCGCAGAAGATAGCTCTCTAAAGTATTCCTTGAGCCAGCCCGGCAGCCTAGATTTTGAAATTCCGTCTGGAATACTTTTATAGGCAGGAGAAGATTCAATATATGGTTTTCTGTAAACCAGCCCTTCATCGTCTAGATGATCAGAAATTGCATCCAGAAGAAGTGGCGATTTTCCAAAATATTGTGACCGGATATAATTTTCTAGCTCGGTTCTCAGTTGTTTATGTATTGAATTTGCACCTGACATACGATCATTCCTTTGCAAATTGATATCCGATGGCCTCCAGAACACTCCGAAAGACATCAAAAACTTCTACATCCATAGTTCTATGGAAATTGTACGGAAATGCTGCGTAGCCTGTTGGCCAGCTGTAGAGCCGCATGAAATTCAGTTCAGGAGGCGGCAGTAAATAGGAGAAATGCAAGAACACCAGGTTTCCGCTAACCCGGTATAAAATAGGTGGTAAAGTACCGTGTGCATTCAGACAGCAGGTGGATATGGTTCTGTACCCATAGTTGTCAGTCAGCCATGACGGAAGCTGACTGAAAGTGCGCTTGCCGCTGCGAACCTGGCAGAGGTAATAGATCCTGCTACCGGGCAGGCCCGTCCTTGCCAGTGTAATACAGTCTCTTGCTTGTGGAGCATTGGTCCAGTAACCATGGTGAAAGGGAGGTGTTAAACGATGATACTCTGCCCCAGTCTCACTTTCCATATTAGACCATTTACAGGTCCGCAGAATATTTCCCCATTGAATTGAAAGAGAATCAGAAGACAGTGCAAACATTTCATTCACTGTAACAGAAGGTAGTGTATTGCAGGAGCCCTTTAAATAGCGCCCAACACCACTAAAGGAACAATTAAAATCAGGGGATACGCCACGAACAAAACATATACCATTATATTCTGCACTACAAGGGGACGCAGCTGTAAGCCAGTTTGGAGTGTGGTATACTTGCCCGGTCGTTAAAAAAATATCATATAATTCATCAGAAAGACTTTCCCAATTATTGGTAAAAGCAGACCGGAGCACCGGATAAAGATCAATATAACTCCAAAGTGTATCCCGGATCCGACGCTTAAAATGAACGATCGAATTTGCGTCAGACTCATCTTGCTGATCATGAAGACTGGCATATGCGATTGCACCTAATGCGCTATAAATGAGACGAATTTTGTAGTCGACGTCACCTTCATCAAAGCATTGCTCAATCCCGAGTTGTCGTGCAATTTTCTGTAACAAATTATCGTACTGCTTCATTGATGGTCACTCCAATATTGAACAAGAAGTTCTTGTACATCCTTCGAACAGGTACTTTTTAAAGAAGATTCAAAGAGAATATCCATCTTTCTGAGAGTGAAAGACAGTGGGAGAAGGGAAAATAACAAATCAGTGTTGACATCTTCCTGCCCCAGAATCCTATGGAAGTCAGATAAAACCTGCTGAATTCTGTTCTGGGCCAGATGACTTAGTTTGAAATCCTTTAACAGGCTGCTATGGACTCGTGCAGGAGTACATGGCGAATATTGGACATATCCTTTATCTGGGATGCCGCCAAGAAAATGACGAGTCGGTACTTTATCTACGAATAGTTCGGTCATCACTGGAAAATAGTAATTTACGAATCCGGATGGCTCAATCTGCAAGTCTTCTACATAGGGATTCACTGCAATAACCATGCAATTTCGCAGCCGGTCTACACATCGGAATGCACCTGCGTTGAAAGGCTTCTCAATTATTACAACAGAAGCTGGTTTTTGAGATAGCTTCTGGAGATCTGTTGTAGTGATTAAGTCGGGATCAGGAATAATAATAGCTGTACTGCCAAACATTGCAGCGGAGCAGGCATCCGCAATATCGTGGCCGTAAGGACCGGCAAGAAGTGGAATGACATGATTGCTGCAGCAAGCCATCAAAAATGCTGAGAATTCATGGACATATCGGTCAGATATACCGGCTTCCCCCAATTCGGATTCCATAATATCCATTGAGATTTGCCAGGAATTGCTCATTTCAAGATTGTTTTCATCAAGTGCACGACCTGGAACCAAATGCATATCATCCACAACTGCTGGTGCAGAAGCAATGATAGCTGCATTGCAGAATGCCTGTTCTGCGATGAAATCTGCAGCATTGTGTTTTGCTGCCTCGATTTTCTTTGCAACTTTTTCTTCAACCTCTTGAGCCAGTTTTTCACGAGCAGAGAGTTTTAGTACCATTGCGTCAAATTCTTCTTTTACGCAAGCATATTGTTTCTGTATATTGTCATATTCTGCCTTTTCTGCCGCTGTATGTCGGTGGATCGTATCAAGTTGAGCTTGGGCCTCTGAGATCATCTGCGTATGTTCTATATTCCAGTCTTCAAGAATACTAACCTTGCAGGCAGAGAAAAGATCGGGGTGGGTTTGCGCAATTACGGCAAGAATGTCACTGGAAACATCAGAGCTGTTCAGATATGTTTCTGCCTGTTTTTGGAATTGGTCAATTAATTCCTGGGCATGGAGTGTATCGCAGCTACACTTATGGCAAAGTTCTTGCAGGAGATCGTTTACAGGCAACTCTGAAAGAAAATCTTTCACCATCCTCTGGTCGCTATGCTGAAGTCCTTTTTGTTTGAATGCAGACCAGGAGGCCTGCTGTAAAACAATTTCCCGAACACACTCTAGCTCGTCTTTTACAGCAAGAACTTTTTCTGGCAGCCCTGGATCAAGATAACGCAAAAATGTCAGGTTTTGTTTTTGAAGAATATCAGAATACGGAATTTTATACATTGGGACAGTCATAACAGTGTCTTTCAGGCGGTTTTTCCCATTTGCTGTCTGCAGTTCTTTCCTTGCACAGAGAATTCCTGTAAAACGGGAAGAAACAGATTCCCAAAAACAAAAGAAGACCTTATCCGCATGAAATATGTCATCTATACCGGTCATGAGATACTGGAGGACCTCCTCAATGGTGGAGCATTTATCCAGAACACAGACTTGAATGGGGGAAAATAAATTGTTGAAGGATGTCAGGATATAGTCTCTGGACGGATCGCTGTCCAATGGCGTGGTTTTCCAATCCCATATGCCGATAAAATCTTCAAAATCAGGGCCATCCTTTGCAAACAGATACTCATATTCCGGGAAATCATTACAGAAAGACTTGAGAAGTTCCCCATTTTGTACATCTGCCAGACGTCTCAGCCTGCAGCGTCCATCATGATCTCTGTAAACAGAACACACGGAAGCATACGGGAAACCATCTTTCTGAATAAATGCAGGAACAGATGTAACTCTTCCAGCCCGGCGGCGATAGTCGGAAAGTTCTTCCAGCAGTGCCTGATTTTCGAGGGAAAGTGTATGAGCATCTGCCTCTGAAGCTGTTAATGCAGAATTAAGATGCTCTATTTTCTCTTGAAGCATTATTATTTTTTCCTGGAGCACATCCGTTTCTTTTTCCCATTCGGATTTTTGGGATAAGTGATCTTTTTTACGAATGAAATCCGTCGAATGATCTTCCGCTTGTTCCTGTGGTGCGTCCATTATTTCGAGGGCAGCTTCCATTATTTTGATGCAGGATTCAGCCTGTTTCGGAGCGGTGAACCTGAAATAAAATGATGGATTCTTATGAAATGCGCTGTTATGAATTGCCAGGAGCATGGCTTTTTCTTTTGATATCCCAATGGAAATGGAATTTCTGATATTTCTTTCTATTTCACTGAGCCAGTACTCGGTTTTTTGGTTGACATATGTATGGATAAACGGAGCCTCCAGATTGGCAATGCCAATCGAGAGGGCTTGTTCTTCGCTAAGGGAATCCGCTCGAAAACCACGGAGAATCCTGGAAAAGTCGTTTGACTTTTTTCGGAAAAGCTTTTTAAACCGCTGCCCAGTTATTATTTGACATAGTTCTTCTTTTTCGCTTTTTAAGAGGGTACCTATATAATCCATAGAAATCCCACCAATCTATTTTCTATTTCCTTTTCTCATTAAGAATATAGTGCTGGAGATAACGCAAGGCATCTTGGGAAATTTTTCCACTGCGAATTTTACAGTAGAGCCACTGCTTTACTGTGGGGTATTGCGAAAGACCTTGGGCTAAGGAGCCATATGTATGGGGGAACGGAACGAGAGGCCCATGAAACGAATTAAGTTTTTTGAAAAGTTCCTGGTCGCCAGAGTGCCTGTCATTCTGGAAAATGGTGAAGCAGGCTTTCCATACTGTATCTAGTCCCTGAAGGATTTGAACCTCCGTATTTTTGCCAATATGCTCCAGGTTGAGGCAATGCTCTGCTTTTAATGCAATTTTATTTGCCAGGGTATGATTTTTATATATCCACACCTGCCCATCAAATGGGGCCGTAATCTGAAGGCATTCCCGCTCCGGTGGAATAACCATTGTCCCCGGAGAAACCGGATTATTGTGAATATCACGCACGCTTACAGATGGTAACGGGGTGATACGATTAAGAGGCTCTTTCCAAAGGTAGGTATATTGCTGCACATGTGTACGGCCTGCCGATATCAGCTGCTGGCGTTCTTTGCAGTCAAGTTCCAGCAGCATACTATCGTCAGCACACGAGAACTGCCAATTTGTTGCACTGGGAAAGGTTTTTGCAGTAATACCATTTTGTCCACGAATATGCACATAGAGATGATTTTGACTATGACGGATAACATAAGGACTTTCTGCATAGGGAGGCCAAACAGGCTGAATATGTGCAGGAGCATCCGTAAGCCGGCAATGCAGCCTCAGAAAAAACTTGGCAGCGTCTGCTTCATAGGCAGTGGCCATTATTTCGTAAATGTACCAGTGATTTAGATCAATTAATTTGTGACAGATTTCTCTGATCTGGACATGAGGAAATGTGCCATAAAGTCTGCCTGACCGAAGATAATAGTATTTTTGATTCACCTGCACATCGGAATCCAGACCAAGTTTTCGCCCGTTGTTGGATGCAAAAACAGCACCATCCCGATCAATCCCATGAACACATCGGGGCCAAATGCCATTTAATACAGGGTCTACACCGATCATATAGGAAAGCGCAGGGGCTCCGCCAATGGAGAGATAAGTGATGGAATCCGAATTTAGGCGCTCAAAAGAATATTGAAATGCTGATTGGACGCCAGATGGCTGAATGGTTATTGTTTTGAGATTTGCTTTCTGCAGCAAATCAGGAGGAATAAAAAGAAAGCCTATTTCTAGAGAGAAACAATGTGCAGTGATGTTTGTCAGCCGAATGGGTAGTTCGTGGTCACCTGCTTTATATGTCTGTGGAATATAGGATGGACCAAATGTTCGTTCAGGACAGGCTTTATCATCTTCACTGGAACTATGCTTAAAATATCGAACTCTTTCGTATCCATCAGTCAAAGTTACATACTGACCGCATAGCTCACACATAAAAAGGCCACTATGTGCAGAAACGGTACCGCCAGGGTGAAGTGCAGATGCTTGGTCTGCAGTAATTCTCTGCCAGCCGTGCTCTGTCCACATACATACATGGTTCAGCGATGCCATCTTCGGGCCTCCTTTCAGTGATAGAAAATTATAATTTCAGAAAACCTTCAATTCTCTCAATGGTATTCTTGGAGATTCCAGACGCAGATGCCAGCTTTTCAGCGATCAATTCAGGTTTCCCAATGGCATAAGCATAGGGGAAAACTGCCAGCAGGAGAGATAACTCTGGACAATCGTCTTCAAGCATCTGCTGCGCATCTGCGATAACCTTCAGAAGTCGATCCGCATGTAAACGGGTTATTGGAAGTCCGGAGAGAATGGTTCCGGGCAATTTTACATGATTGGATTCAAAGAATTTATAATGGGGAAGATTCTTTCCACCTAAAAAATCAGGTTTTTTTATTTCATGCAGAATTGGCTCCGTCAAAACAGGGTGTGCATACCGAAATAAGCTGTGTGGCTCAATTTGCAGATCTTCTGGAAACGGATGAAGCAGAATGAAGTGCTTTTTTGTATTTTGAAGATGCCCAATAAGAGGAATCAGCCAATTCCCTGAGAATACATTTGTGACAGCTATGATTTGGTCGTTACCTGTTTCCACATCTGCAAGGCATTTAGAATCATAGGGCAGAGAAGCATCCAAGGTACCGGAAGTAGCTCCGAATAACGAAACGCTAAGCGCATCTGCGATTGCATTGCCAGACGGCCCAACCAACAGCAGGGGCAAATAATTATGTATAGATGAAAAGATAAATGCAGCAGTTTGCCGAATATAGCTTTGCTCAATACCAACTTCACAAAGTTCACTTGTCAACGTCTCTAATGTCATTTGCCAGGATGCATTTTCATCTGGTTTGGAGGGATCCAACAGGATCCCGGCATGATAGGCGGAAGTACTCACTTATATACCTCCAATTAGAAAAAAATTGAAAGAATGGCAAGAATTGCTGTGATTCCCAAACCGGTAAACATGAGCGTGAATTTTGAATTCATGGATTTCTCCACATTATCAATTTTCTCAAGAATATTTTTCAGCTTATCAGAAGCCAGCGCCCGGCTAAATTCATCATATTTTTTCTGAAGATCATATCGACTCTGTTCTAAAATACGCACGGATTCCTGAAGTTTTAAAGAGTATTCATTCAGACGGTTAAAAATATCAGTGGATGCATTTTGGATCATGGACTTGTCCTGCTGGGCCAGATCCCTTAGAAGATCGGAGAAAATCTGATTTAACTGCTGAATTGTATCCTGAAGCATCTGCCCATTGGATGCAAGTCGCTGGTCTGCGGCAGCAGTTAGTGCAGACTGGAGGCCTGAAATACATACACGCATATCAGAAACAACCTTCGCATTACTATCAGTCATTGCATTCAGAGTATAATCTGCTTTCTCAGATAAAGCATCATGTTGTGTCTGAATCTGGTCCAAGGTTGTTTGATTACTGAAGGTTACGGTGTTCGTTGCTTGTGCAATGGCAGCAGTCATTGCTTCGGACTGCTCCTCGAAAGTCTTGCAGATTTTGGCTGCATGAGTCCCAAATTCTGTCTGTAAAGCAGAGTTTGCTTGATGCATTTTTTCTGTAGATGTTTCCAGTAGCAAAGCGGCAGATTGAGACTTTTCCAATATGGTCTGATTAACAGCTTCGGCCTCAGCAACAACAGAATTATGCTCCTCGGTGATCGCCAGAATTAAAGAGTCTAAGCGCTTCAATAAATCTTGAGATGCGAGAATGTTTTTATGAAATTCTTTTACTTCATTTTCCAATTGCGTTATATTTTCAAACATTATTTATGGAACTCCCTTCTTTTTTAAAACAGCGATTCAAAGTCTGTGCCATAATGCCATAATATATCAGGTCCGGTTCACAAAATTGATAGGCTACCGTCAGGAAACTCTCATAAGAGTATTGACGAGCAAAAGTGGAATTACATACATAGTTCAATAGTTCCAGCTTAGCAATGGGCCTGCCGGTGCCGTATAGCTTTGGAAGCATATCGAGAATCAAAGAACGCACTTGAGTGGAACAGTTAGACAGAAGACGCTGAAGACGCCCCTGCTCAAAATTCTGATTCATACGATAATGACCGCAAAACAGCATGAGATCAATTTTTTCAGAATATCGATTGGAGTTGATTCTTTCCAGGTTTGCGAGCGTCTCACGGCTGATTCCGATTATCGCTTTTTGAATAATTTCCTCCGGGGTAAGAGACAGATAGTAGGACTCATCTGTTTTTATCTTCATAAACGGAAGTACAAAGTAGTCTTTAATTTCATCTGTAATGCGATCACTGTCGTTTTGCATATTACTGAAAATAAATTCGTAAAGGTCGATAAATTGCTCATTCTGATGGTATAGATATTTACGATAATACCAATCAACATATGCCTGGACCAATTCAGGGATCGACATGGCCCGGTTTGCCTTTGCAATAATTTCTCTTCCCTCGCCCATAAATTCAAAATAATCAGCCAGCGATTTTTGCATTCGGATAAACATTTTTTTAGGATACTGCTGATATAACTGTGCATTTCTGCTGCAGATATCAATCAGAATATCTACTGCATCCTCATTTTGCTTATAGAGATAGGCATACCAGTCATGTATGTAGCCCAGACAATAGAGCATGTACAGATGCTGTCTGGCCTGTATGCTGGAAGAAAAATCATAAGTGCGAATATAAGTTGCACGCTGCTTATAATCAAGACTTGCCATTAAATCCATTAACTGTTCGTAAAGAACTTCTTTCGTAGGGCAGTTGTTTGTTAATTTTAGATAGATCTCGGCATAGTCATTGCTCAGGCCTTCCAGGTATTTGGGAACATCGTTGATATCCGTATCTCGGCTCAGAAGCTTTGCAGGAATGTTAGCTTCGCTGTTTTGAAGAAAAATTACATAAGAACTAACTTGCTCGTTTGCACGCCCAGCCCTGCCGATTTCCTGAATATATTCATTCTTAGACAGAGGAAGTCCATAGTGGATGATATTTCGTATATCAGGGAAGTTGATACCCACACCCAACTCTTCAGTGGTAACTAAAATCTTGCATTTTCCTTCAGCAAAATGGTGATAAGCATAAGGATTCTGGTGCGTAAAAATATCAGCTTCATCTCCAATTGCTTCTGCAGCAGCCCGTGAGGCATTGTCATTTTTGGTGAAGACAATCGTTCTCTGATTTTTGGCCAGAAGAATTTCGGAGATTTCTTTTAGCTTGGATAACATATCATCCGGGGTGTCTTCTTGATAAAAATGGTAGGAAACATTGTATTTTTCAAATGCAACCGGTGAGAAAAAATTTGTTTCCGGGATATGAAGCTGTTTCTGAATATCTTCCACGACGGTATAGTTTGCCGTTGCAGTAAAGCCCCAAAAAGTAATCTGATCAAGTAAATTGTTCAGGTATTTGGAAAGCATCAGGTATTCTGGTCGGAAATCATGTCCCCAGTTCGAAAGACAGTGAATCTCGTCCAGAACAATGAAGCTTGCCAGAGGCCCGCTCGCCAAGGGCTTTTCAGACACACCGACAAGATGGGTACCATTGTTGATATAACGGAATTTAACCAAAAGATTGCGGCTCTGCAATGTTGTCGGCGTCAGGTAGTTGATGCTGGAGACAATCTCAAAATCACGGAAGGAGTTTTCAGAGGTAAGAAGTAAATGAGAAACGTTATCAATTCTATGGAACCTCTGCAGGTTTCGAATCTGATCTTCAATCAAAATATCCGTAGGAGATACGACGAAAATTGGTAGGGGCTGCATAAGAGCCGCCAAATAATAAATCAGTGACTTTCCGCTTCCAGTAGGCATGATGCATACACAATGACCTTTGGAACCCAGCATATTGCAAAGAGCTTCATACTGACCTTCACGAAATTTTTGAAATGGCGAAATTTCATGAAGTATTTTCTCAACTCTGTGGCGGTCTTTCTCTCCTAAGTGATACAGGATCTTTTGACCATACCATATTTCTCTGGCGGGGGAATGACCACCTGTGTAATTCGTAACCGTAATGCCTTTTTCAGAGTGACCTGAAATCGAGATGTGGATGCCGTTTTTACAGTTAATAACACTTAGGGTCACGCTGTGGCCGGTAATCAGTTCTGCAAAAAGATCAATATAATAGTTAATAAGCTCTACCGCATGATCTAGAATAGCTTGATCTGAAAACTGAATATGGAGAGAATCCTCATGGCTATAATTGTGCCGAATAAGGAGAAGCAGTACAACAGCCAGCCGGTATACACTTCGGAAATCCTCGGAATATGCTGTCTGGCTGTTTCTCAATCTTTCGGGAATATCTTGCTCGGTCATTGCAGTATTGCGGATCAAAAGATTATAAACAAGGGCATAAATATTTCGATGCCTGCAATTACAGAATGTATTCTTTTTAATGCCATGCACCCAAAAACCGTGATCTGTTTTGCCAAAACCACAGGGAATGTATATCGCCCCTTCTGTATGCGGAATCACAGGATTGATATAGGAGATGCCTTCGTCTAATAAATCAGTTTCTATGTCATCTGCATTGGTGACCACTGGCGAAACGGGAGACTCGGGCAAAATTGAGGGGGTATTTTGCTCGGAACCGTAAATACCTGTAATGATTTCTTCCCATATCTTAAAAGCAAATTGAGCTTCCTGTTCTGTCATACCTGCACCCATCAGGTTATTATAAAACTCAGCTTTGAGAAGATGGTTACTTTGTTTGGAAGATCGAAGAAATTCAATAATATGGAGATCAAATGCAGAAAGTAAAAGTGCTACATTCTGAGGTTTATCGATGAAAATATTACTTTTGAGAAGAAAACGTTTAAGGTGCCGCTTATCTGCTAAAAGCTCCGGCTGGGCTTTTAGGGTGTCGATTAATGCAAGCATCCCACAACCTCCTTTTCATGTAAATTAAAACAAAAATTTTGTCAGAATATTTTATATGGTTGTATTATAACACAAAAATGGTTGATGTGTAATAAATAAATGCAGTGGGCTATTTTTAGTGGGGTGTATTGTAGCACTCATGCTATTTTGACTCAAATCCAACAGAGGAAAAAGGAGGTGGCCCCTGAAATGAGGACACCTCCTGAGACTAAGAATTATGCTGTAGGCCTGGGTTATGTGTACAGGATGGTCAAACCTTGTGAAATACAATATGCATAGACGTGCAATATTCTGTGAACAGGCCGGTTGCTAAGATAAGCAGAAACCAAATCCTAAAGAAGGGGCCTATGAAACGGTTAACGAATTTTTATGAACAGCAGCCGCTGACAGTTGCCCGTTAGGTTGTTGAGAAAATCTTGGTACATTGAGCGGCAGAGGTCGGAAAACGACTTGAAAATACAGAGACGGGAGATTACTGGAAAGAAAAAATCGGCCTGCATGCTTTCATAGAATGTAGAAAGCGGGTGAAAGTCATGTATGGGTCCCCGGGAGCCGGATGCCTCTATCTTTGCTACGGAATGTACGGGATGCTGAAATCTGGTAATCGGAAAATTGGACAGCCGGGAGCAGCCTTGATTCGTGCCTGCGAAATGGCCCTGTTTGGATGACTCGCATAGAAATGGAAAATCACGGGAAAGCTAAATTGCTCCAGCGCTGTGAAGACTGGCAGCAGTATGTATGTCATAGATCAGATACTATGTAGTATTTACACTTAGAAATAGTCACGTGTGATGTGTCGTGTTTTACGACGTACTACAACCGAAGACAAACTCACCCGGAACATAGATCCTAAAATCATTCCTGACGCCTCCTTACACGCAAATCAGCTCGGCCATGATGATTTCTCTGACCTGGCTGCGGATGTTGTTCATCCTTCTGACCCATTCCATCATGTCTTTCGCTTTCAGCTCTTCGGTCAGTCCCTC
>RCNI01000945.1_pt1 | contig 16651 bp, 14 predicted proteins | sample 2041151 | NCBI WGS metagenome assembly RCNI01 (sample SAMN09708214, study PRJNA481090) | feces metagenome | isolation source: feces | place: Antarctica: Albino Rookery | reverse complement strand
GGTCTATTTACAATCGCACGAGCAATGGCAACACGTTGTTGCTCCCCACCAGATAAATTATGTGGCATATCCTTTGTTTTATGAGATAATCCCACCATATCCAAAATAGCAGCTACACGTTGACGAATCTCTTTACGAGGTACACCGATAACTTCGAGTGCAAAAGCTACATTTTCAAAAACCGTTTTATTCGGTAGTAATCGGAAGTCTTGGAATACTACGCCCAATTGACGGCGATAGTATGGGACTCTCGATTTTCTAAGTCTGCGTAAGTTTTGGCCATTGATATATACATCACCATCACTTGGCTCTATTTCATGATTAATGAGACGGAAGAACGTAGATTTACCGGCACCAGAGGAACCAACTACTACTACGAATTCGCCTTGTTCAACATGAACCGAAAAGTTATCTAATGCGACTTGTCCATTAGGATAGACAACTCGTACATTTCTAATATCTATCATATCTTTCTTTCCTATCTTTACAGTGTGTTTTCTACTGCACGAACAACATGAGCAGCAGTAAGACCATATTTCTCTAATAATTCTTTTGGTGTACCGGATTCCCCGAACGTATCTTTTACTCCTACTGGGATTACTGGTACAGGATGATTTTGTGCACAAACTTCTGCTACAGCGGAACTCAAACCACCATATACAGTATGTTCTTCCACCGTTATAATGCGACCCGTTTCTTTTGCTGCCGCAATAATTGCCTCTGCATCAATTGGTTTGATGCTTGCCATATTAATTACACGGCAATTTACATTTTTATCTGCCAAGGCTTTTGCCGCTTCCAACGCAACTGGCACCATCATGCCACAAGCAATGATCGTAGCATCATTACCTTCGCGAAGTGTCTGTGATTTACCAAGAGTAAATCTATAACCTGGTGCCGTTGTATCTTCAACGCCAGCACGACCCAATCGAATATATACAGGGCCTTCGTATTCTGCCGCCCATTCTATAACGGCTTTTGTTTCTGCTTCATCCGCTGGTACAATCACTGTCATATTAGGAATCGTACGCATGAGGGAAATATCTTCCACACATTGATGGGATGCACCATCTTCACCTACCGTTAAACCTGCATGTGTCGCACATATTTTTACATTTAATTTTGGATAGCAAATGGAGTTACGAATTTGTTCGTATGCTCGACCTGCTGCAAACATAGCAAATGTAGATACAAAAGGTTTCTTACCTGCCGCTGCTAAACCTGCTGCTACAGACATCATATTTCCTTCGGCAATACCAGCGTTGAAGTGGCGTTCTGGAAATACGTTTTTAAATGTATCTGTCTTAGTGGATTTCGATAAATCGGCATCCATTACTACGATATCTTTATGAATTGCTCCTACTTCTGCAAGGGCTATCCCATATGCTTCACGAGTTGCCTTACCCATCTTATGCCTCCTCAATTTCTACTACAAACGCTTCACATTGCTCTTTGGAAGGAGCTTTACCATGCCAGCCGGCAACGCCTTCCATTTCTTTCACGCCTTTGCCTTTTACCGTATGCATTACGATAGCTGTCGGTGCTGTTTTGCACGCTTTTGCTTCTTCAATAGCATCATGTAATGCCGATACATCATGGCCGTCAACTTCAATTACATTCCAATTAAAGGCTTCGAATTTTTCAGCAATAGGCAATGGAGACATAACATCACTTATATCACCATCGATTTGTAAACCGTTGAAATCGATGAAAGCCGTCAAATTAGAAAGATCATAATGAGCTGCAAACATCGCCGCTTCCCAAACTTGACCTTCTTCCAATTCACCATCGCCCAATACGGTGAAAACGCGATACTCTTTTTCATCGATTTTACCAGCTAAAGCCATACCGCAAGCTGCTGAGATGCCTTGTCCTAAGGAACCCGTAGACATATCTACGCCTGGTGTATGTTTCATATCTGGGTGACCTTGTAACATTCTATCAATATGGCGAAGGCCCATTAATTCTTCTTTCGGGAAGAATCCTTTTTCCGCTAACACTGCGTACCAAGCTGGTGCAGCATGACCTTTAGATAATACAAGACGGTCGCGATTTGGATCTTTTGGATTCGAAGGATCCACATTCATTTCCACAAAATACAATAAAGTGAGTACATCTGCAATGGAGAGAGAGCCTCCTGGATGACCAGAATTTGCCGATGTAATGGCTTTTATAATTGATTTTCTTACTTCTTTAGCCTTGTCATGAACGAGTGTAATTTGTTCATTTGTTAATGTAGCCATGAAATACCTTCCTTTCAAATTAATGGTTTTTCTTCTGTTTTTTCGCTTTTTCAAGTAACTCAAGCGCGCGATGGGCATTACGTAAAGAGATTTCACGCAACTGACGAATACGCTGTAAAGAATTGTCGTTTAGATGCGGATTTTCGATTAAACGACTGATTTCTTGATAAAGAGCTTCGCCATCTAATGGTTCTAGTTGGCTAATAGGCTCTTTATGAATCATATGTAAAAAGCTATCTATTTTAGGGTCATAGGAAATACCTACTACTGCTTTTTCCATCAAAGATGCAAAAACTAGAGCATGCAATCTCACTCCTAGGACGATATCCATATTACCCGTCAGCGATAATAGTTCTGTCGTCGTATACGATTGATCTAATACGATAGCCTTTTCCGTCATAAGATCGGCAACGGCCTGTGATTCTTTAGCATCATCAGGATATTGCATAGGGATGAAGACCACATGGGCATCATAGTTTCGTATAATTTTATCGAGTGTTTCGGCCATCGTTTGGCGATAATTTATTTTATCTTTCCAAGAACGTACTGACACTCCAATACAAGGTTTTACCCCTTGCAATTGATAATCTTTTAGTAAACGCTTACCGATGGTAAGATCAACGGGATGCATCGATAACACAGCATCTGCCGTCACCTCTATGGTCGGTCTATCTACGCCAAGTGACAAGAGTTCCTTTTTAGAAATTTCATCTCGTACGGTAATATAATCGACCATATTTACTACTTTACCTACGGCTTTTTTCGCCGAAGGTCTAAGTAATGGGCCAATGCCTTGTGCATAGAGCATGACTGTTTTCCCAAGAAATTTAGCAAGAGAAATGACTGCTAAATAATAGTACAAGGACCGCTTACTCGTAACATCTTGTAAAAGACTACCGCCACCACTAATTAAAATATCGCAATCAGCAATGGCTTTATACACTTTCAAAGGAGCCAATCGAGGCACAGCGTGTACGCCGTGTTTCTTCTCTGTTTCTTTTGGATTTCCTGAAATCACTGTAATTTTAGCAAAAGGAAGTACTTTAGCAATGGCTTCTAAAATTGCAGAAAGCATAGCTTCATCACCGGCATTACCAAATCCGTAATAACCAGAAATTACAATTTTACTCATTGCCAACTCCTCCTTTTATAAATTTCTTGTAGAGGAATACCACACAATAGAAGGCTACAACCGCCACTATACCGAGTAAAACACCCATCCACACGCCATTATACCCGCGCAAGAAGGACATAAATACTGGGGTTCTAATATGAGCAAATGTTTCCACCATGGAGCCTAAGCCAATTGTCGCACCCAAGGTAAAGAGGAATTGCCAAATTCTTGGCCATTGACGATAGACTGCACATACGGCAAAGAGTAACGCTGGATAGCCAATGATAAATTCTTTTTCTCGTGGTCTTGCGACTAGCGCATTCTCCAAGAAATGACGCATCGCCACTTCAAAATGAGGTACTGGCACGCCATTCGTGTGCCCTGCTCGACCCACAAAAATCCAAGCTACAACCATAAGAGCTAAGAAGATAAAAATCATATAGATTTTCACTTCTGTATTCATAAGTTCTCGGATAAACTGTTTTCCTTCTTTCGCCGAAGAAATCGTGCGCCCTTTCCAAAGTGGGAAACGTTGTAAAAAGGCAATGGCAGCTAAGAGAACCGGTAAAATAAATGTTAATTTTACGCCACGGTAAATGGAGAACTCCATAAAGAAATCAATAGAACCTAGTAAGGAGGCAATGAAGATGCCACCGATAACCGCAAGTAAAGCGGCCATCACAGAGAATCCAATGCCTTTTAGAATCGTTGTAAAGAGATTCTCTACTGTAGTTTTAGTTCTCGCTTTCCATATTTCCATACAGCAAATAATGGCATTCACTGGTGCTGCTACAGCCGATGTAATCGCCCACAGAAGTAGTATCGATTTGCTATCGGTTTTAGCATAGCCCAGATAGGAAAGGATTAGAAGAATTAAGAACAATATTATTTCTTTACGCTGTCCTAGACGAACATACCATTGTAATGTAAAGACAGCCAACGCTATCGCGCCTGCCATCGTCAACATAAGTGGTATGAAAGCTGGCGTATACGGTGGGTAAATACTACCATCACCTAGAACAAAATGACGTTTTTCTAATTTTTTCGTCAGATCTTCAATATAGGATAACGAAGTACCTAGCGCCGTTTGATTATTTTTTCCTTGTTCAAAAACAGGGAGTAAATTAAAGCGAACATTACGCTCCATATCAGTAATGTAGAACATCTGAGCTACTGCCGCTGGTTCTAATTTACGTAGATAATCTTTAGATATTGTATATAAGCGCCCTACAGAGTAATCGTTATAGGCAGCCATTTGGTAGAACCCTAATTGCGGTTCATATTGTAATTGTGATGTTGCCTCAATACCAATGACCGGAATATGCATTTCTTGCAATCGTTTAGCTACATATTCTACATCATGAGGATAGCCCAGCACTTCTTTACCAACAAATACAATGCCCGATACATTATTAAGACCTTCTAAACGACGGAGTACAAAATCTACATCCTCTCTCGTTTCATTTTTAAAATTAGATGGACGAGCCACGACAGATAAACCGTGTGCAATGATTTCTTGAGCCTCTAATCGAGAGATGGATAGTTTCATATCCACTAAGGATTTGTAAGGTTGCGATAATTCAATAGCCGTTCCCGCATTGGATTGTCGAAGAACCACTCGGTCTTCTCCAAGGCGATGTTGCAAAGATTCTACGGTTTCTTGGAAGTAACCATATTTCCCCGGAACTGGTAAAATATATGTTTTGCCTGGTTCTGCTACTTCTCGTTCATCGTAAAAGACAAGTCCTGCCTGATCACCTTTATATATTGCGATTAAGCCTTGATTTTCTAATTTTTCCAAAGTCGTATCATAAATAGCAAGCGCCGTTACACCAGAAGCTTTCAACCGATCATATACATCGCCTTGCGATGTTTTCTCATATGTACCATTACGGAATACAACGCCAGAATCTATGATATTTTCTATATGGTTTTGATGGCTCTCCACAATCATTCGCTGATGCACTAGATAAAGTCCAGACAGGATGCCAATAATCATAACGAGCAATAAAAACCACGATTTCATTATTTTATTTTGACTTTTTTTACTGTTGTCTACTGTACTCATTCTATTCCTTTAGGTGTTAAATACACTTTTACATTTCCATTTTCCGTCTCTACTTTATCAGCAGTCACAGGAATTGGGAAATTATCAAAATTGTACATTTCGATAGTCGATAATACGGATGTGTTTAAACCATTAATCATCAATCCATTAATGGAGAAATCTTTCGGTGAGAATACAAGGCAATTATGGTTCAAGTAAATATTGCCATGAATCGTAGCAGTCCCCTTTAGAAGCCCTGCAAAATTGAAATGTCCCATCAAAGTAGCTTCATTATCTCGAATATTAATGGAAGCATCTTCTAAATTTTTAACATGGTCTTTTAGATATGCCGTTAATTCCTGTTCTGTTATGACACCTTCAATCGTGCCATGTCCAATAGATTGTGGAACAAAATGACTTCCACTGTAAAGATCTTTCAGACTTACAGATACTTCATAAGCTTGAATATTTAATTGGGAAAATGTTAATCCCGATTTTGTATGTACACCCGTTAATTCTGCATCGAAGGAATCAATTTTACCTACGAGAATTTTTATGGCAGGCCAGGAATTCACACTTACTGCCGTCTTCGTTGGTTTAAAGGTTTCTTGAATTTGGCCCTGAATTTTATGACTCATGTAGTATGGCAATCCGAACTGAATACCTACAGCTAGAAGCACTAGGATAACTACAAGACTAATAATTTTTTTCATTATTTATAACTCCTACAATTTCATATTAGCTTCTTTTTTCAAGAAGCCTTCCATGAATGGATCTAAGTCACCGTCCATAACAGCATTAACATTTCCTGTTTCTACATTGGTGCGATGATCTTTTACTAGATTGTACGGGTGGAATACATAGGAACGAATTTGGCTTCCCCATTCAATAGCTTGATAGGTACCACCGATGGCGGCTTTCAATTCCGCTTGTTTTTCTAATTCGAGCTCAAATAATTTTGCTCGTAATAATTTTAAACATTGTTCTCTATTTTGAATTTGCGAACGTTCACTCTGACATTGTACGACGATACCTGTCGGTTTATGGGTCATTCGTACGGCCGAGTCTGTTTTATTGATATGCTGTCCACCAGCACCACTTGCTCTATATGTATCTACTTGCACATCTTTCATATCGATGTCGATTTCTATCGTTTCATCAATTTCCGGCATAATATCAACCGCTGCAAAAGAAGTGTGTCGACGAGCCGCCGAGTCAAATGGCGAAATACGCACTAGGCGATGCACTCCTTTTTCAGAGCGAAGATAGCCAAAAGCATTTTCTCCTTCAATAAGGAACGTAGCACTCTTGATACCCGCTTCATCACCTGGTAGTTCATCTAATAATTTAATGCTATACCCTGTTTTTTCAGCCCAGCGAAGGTACATGCGAATAAGCATCGATGTCCAATCCTGTGCTTCTGTACCGCCAGCACCAGCATGGAAGGTAATAATGGCATTATTTTTATCATAATCGCCGCGAAGTAATAGTAAAATCTCGCGTCGTTCTACTTCTTTCGTAATTTCTTCTAACGTCGTTTCTAGTTCTTTACTCATGGATTGATCTTCTTCTTCAATGGCCATTTCATAAAGCATTTCTAACTCATCAATAGAAGTTACTAACTGTTTGTAGCCTTCTACTGTATTTTTTAAACGCGTTGCTTCCGAAGATATTGCTTTCGCTTTGTCTTGATCATTCCAAAAATTGGGATCGGACATTTCTACGTCCAAAGTGTAAATGCGGTCTTCCTTTTGAGCGATGTCAAAGTGAATCCCTCATTCCATAAATACGCTCCTTAATATTGTCGATCGGACTTTTCAAGTTCTCCAACAATAGTATCACCACCTATTCTATACTTTAAGAATGAGAAATGGCCCTTATTCCTCGTGAATAGTGGGCCATTTTCAATTTTAGAAATACTAATCTACATTCTGAGGTTCCAATGTATCTACATGTTCTGCATGAGCATGTTCTAATGCATCGTACTCCTCTACAACTTCAGGTTCACCTACAGAAATGCGAATTCGATATAGATACATAACTACATCATGAGCAATTGCTTCCGTCATTTCTTCAAACATTTCATATGCTTCAAATTTATACTCTACGAGAGGGTTCTTTTGTCCGTACGCACGAAGTCCGATACCTTCTCTTAACATATCCATGTTGTCTAGGTGATCCATCCATTTCGAATCAACTACTTTTAACATAACAGCTTTTTCAAATTCACGCATATTTTCTGCGCCAATCACTGCCTCTCTTTTTGCGTATTCCTCGTGAGCTGTATCCAACAATTTTTGTTGTAATTCTTCACGACTATACTCTTCAAGAGTTTCTACATCGAATTGACCTGGTTCCAGATAGAATATTTCCAAATATTTAATTAAGCCTTCGTAATCCCACTCTTCCGGATACAGTTTTTCATCTGCATAGATGTTCATCGCATTAATAGTAATATCATCTACCATGGACATCACTGTATCTCTAAGAGATTCGTTGCCTAAAATTCTATGACGCTGTGCATAAAGCACTTCCCTTTGCTGATTCATAACATCATCATATTCAAGAATGTATTTACGAATATTGTAGTTATGATCTTCTACACGTTTTTGTGCATTTTCAATGGAATGCGTAATAATTTTGTGTTCAATTGGTTCATCTTCTTCCATACCGAGACGATCCATTACTTTGAATACTTTTTCCGCACCGAAGATACGCATCAAATCATCTTCCAAAGAAAGGAAGAACTGGGAGCTACCTTTATCACCTTGACGGCCGGAACGACCGCGCAACTGATTGTCGATACGACGACTTTCATGTCTTTCTGTACCTAAAATATGTAATCCGCCTAATTCGGCAACACCTTCACCGAGGCTAATATCTGTACCACGACCTGCCATATTAGTAGCAATCGTAACCATGCCTTTTTGGCCAGCACCCGCAACGATTTCCGCTTCTTTTTCATGATGCTTTGCATTCAAGACATTGTGTGGTACGCCCGCTTGTGTCAATGCATGAGATAATTCTTCTGATTGTGTAATAGATGTCGTACCTACAAGAACAGGTTGTCCTTTTTTGTGACGTTCTACTACATCACGCACTACCGCTCTATATTTTGCCGCTTTTGTTTTAAAAATTAGATCTGGCATATCAATACGAGCTAGTGGCTTATTTGGAGGAATTTCATATACATCTAAATTGTATGTATTGTTAAATTCTTTTTCTTCCGTTTTAGCAGTACCTGTCATACCAGATAATTTTTCATACATACGGAAGTAATTTTGGAAAGTAATAGAAGCTAATGTTTGGCTTTCTCTTTCTACTTTCAATCCTTCTTTTGCTTCAATAGCTTGATGCAATCCGTCAGAATAACGACGACCTTGCATTAAACGACCTGTAAATTCATCGACGATGATAACTTCACCATCTTTTACTACATAGTCTTTGTCTTTATGCATCATATTGTAGGCGCGTAAGGATTGATTTAAGATATGGTTCAATTCCATATTTTCTGTATCATACAGATTCTCTATTTTAAGCAAACGTTCAACTTTAGCCACCCCTTTTTCAGTAGGTGCAATTGTTTTTTGCTTCTCATCGATTGTAAAATCTTCTTCTTCCTTTAACAAAGGAACGATTTGAGCGACGCGATAGTAGTTATCTGTAGAGCGTTCCCCCGGACCAGAAATGATAAGCGGAGTTCTAGCCTCATCGATCAAAATGGAATCCACTTCGTCGACGATGGCATAATGCAATGGTCTTTGTACCATTTGTTCCGCATGGTTCACCATATTATCACGTAGATAATCAAACCCGAATTCATTATTTGTACCATAAGTGATATCAGAGTTATAGGCAGCTCTACGCTCTGCAAAATCAAGACCAGCTACAATAAGACCTGTCGTTAACCCCAAGAAGCGATATAATTTGCTCATCCATTCACTATCACGACGAGCGAGATAATCATTAACTGTGACTACATGAACCCCTTTACCAGTAAGAGCATTTAGATATACAGGAAGTGTCGCTACCAAAGTTTTACCTTCACCCGTACGCATTTCTGCGATATTACCACGATGCAATGTGATACCACCGATTAGCTGTACATCAAAATGACGCATACCTAAAACACGGCGTGATGCTTCACGGACAACAGCAAAAGCCTCTGGTAAAATATCATCCAAAGTTTCTCCCGCTGCTAAGCGATTTTTAAATTCTTGTGTTTTTCCTTTAAGGGAACCATCAGAAAGATTGATATAATCTTTCTCCATCTGGTTTATTTGATCGACAATCTTACGCATTTTTTCGACTTCTTTAGCGTTCTGATTGTTCAAAAAACGTTCTATAAATTTTAGCAAAAATATCAGCTCCTTATTACTTTGTTTTTTAGTTATAGTTTATCTAATTAATTGTAACACTTTATAGACTGCAAGTCAAAGAAACGGCGAATCTGTCTAGTTATTCAATATAAAAAAAAGCTAAAGAGGAATATCTTTCGATATTCCCCTCTAGCTTCTAACCTTCTATTCGCTTTACCAACGAATTCTTATGGTTCAATAAGTCCGTAAGCACCATTTTTTCTGCGATAGACAACAGTTGGTTGATCATTTTGTGCGTTGATGAACATAAAGAAGTCGTGGTTGAGAAGATTCATTTGTAAAATAGCCTCTTCTTCCGTCATTGGTTTCAACGGAATTTGTTTTCTACGTACTAATTCCATTGTATCTTCTTGAACAGCTGCTTCTTGAGCGGCCATCGCTTTAAAAGCATTTGGCTTTTTAAAACGTTTTGCCAAACGTGTTTTATATTTATGGATTTGACGGATAATTTTTTCAAACGCATCGTCAATGCTTGTATACATATCGCGGCTATTATCTTCGCCTCTTAAGATAAGTCCTTCCACATAACATGTAATTTCAGCTTTTTGGTTTTCTTTTTTTACAGACAATACCGCTCTTACGTCTATTTCCATGTCATCTGCAAAGAAGCGATGTAATTTAGTTGCGCTTGTTTCTACACACTCTCTTAAAGCGGGAGTTACTTCAATGTTTTTACCTTTTACTACTACTGCCATACTAAAACATCCTTTCTATAGGAATTACACATCATAACCAAATCTTACTTATTCTTGGTTACACTAGTATATTCGACATCTTATTGGAGTTTCCTTTTTTTATTTTCTCCAACAAAGTATCTTCCATCGCCAAGACTACTTCTTGTAATCTTCTACTAATATATTCTACCGCACATTCTATTTTCCTTTTTTATATTTGAATTTTTATGTATTTTTCGACAAACAAAAAGAGACATGCTTAGCATGTCCCTCATGATCGATCTAGATTATGCTTTGACAACGTCTGCTGCTTGCGGTCCGCGAGCACCATCAACGATTTCAAAGTCAACTTCTTGGCCTTCTGTTAATGTTTTGAATCCGTCATCTTTGATTGCGGAGAAATGTACGAATACATCGCCACCGTCTTCTCTTTCAATGAAACCAAAACCTTTTTCAGCGCTAAACCATTTAACTTTTCCGTGCATTGAGATTTCCTCCTAACGTGTAATTATAGTGAAATATCTTCACTATGTTAAAACTATATCATAGTTCAAAGATAAACGTCAATAAAGTACTACATTTGATACCTTATTAGCATAATACTTTGAAAAAACTATGCATAAGTACTAAAAACGCATGAATAGATATTATAAAATCTTAGATAAAAAGGCTTTGAAACGCTCATTTTTAGGATGGGCGAACATTTCAACTGGATTTCCTTCTTCCATCACGCGACCTTCGTCGCAGAAAATCATGCGTGTGCCAACTTCTTTGGCAAAACCCATTTCATGCGTAACGACCACCATAGTCATGCCTTCTTGAGCTAGTTTTTTCATAACATCTAATACTTCCGATACCATTTCTGGATCAAGCGCCGATGTTGGCTCGTCAAATAACATGATTTTAGGTTTCATCGCCAAGGCTCTCGCAATGGCCACACGTTGCTGTTGTCCACCAGATAACTGTGTTGGATACGCATCGGCTTTATCTTCCAAGCCTACTTTTTTCAAAAGATCCATCGCCGTGACTTTGGCTTCTTCTTTAGACACTTTGCGCACTTTCATAGGCGCCAGCATAATATTTTCCAATACCGTTTTATGAGGGAATAAATTAAAACGTTGGAATACCATCCCTACTTCCGTACGTACTTTATCGATATTTTTGGAATCCTTCATATCCATACCGTCGATAATTACGGTACCAGACGTTGGTGTTTCAAGATGATTCATACATCGTAATACTGTCGATTTACCAGAGCCAGACGGACCAATAATTACGACTACCTCTTTTTCTTTTATATCAAGATTGATGCCTTTTAATACTTCTACCTTTCCAAAAGATTTATGAACATCAATCATCTCAATCATTGTTTTCATGCGTTATTTAACCTTCTTTCAATATAGCCGACAATACGGGAAATAGTGAATGTCATGATTAAGTACAATAATGCAACAACGGACCATATTTCAGTGGTTGCATACGTTCTCGCAATAATCAATTGACCACTACGCATTAACTCTTCATAACCGATAACAGATACAAGTGAAGAATCTTTTAACATCGCAATAAACTCATTGCCCAACGCAGGGATTACATTTTTAAACGCCTGTGGCACGATAATTTCCTTCATCGTTTGGAACCAAGATAAACCAAGGGAACGTCCCGCTTCCATTTGCCCTTTATCTACAGACTGTAAACCGGCACGCAATATTTCTGCAACATATGCACCTGAGTTAATCCCACAAGCTGTTACTGCCGCAACATACGCATCTACACGATGATGAATCAACGACGGCAAAGCAAAATAAATGATAAAGATCTGTACCAATAATGGTGTACCACGAATGATTTCCACATAAGCAATTGCAAACCATTTTGCTAACTTTACCGAAGACAATCTCGCGACGGATAAAAGCAAACCTATAATGAGACCGATCCCCACACTAAGGGATGTAATCTTTAGCGTCATGACTACGCCATACATTAAAAGAGGAAAACTCTGTACAATTAATTCAAAATTAAAACTCATTCTATTCCCCTTTCTTCAACTGGCATTCTCTTTCGTATAATGTCAAATCATTTTACCAGCATCTATAGGACATTTTGCCTAATAATATTTATGCAATCATTCTACATAAAATATTAATTTATGTCAATAAAATTCAATCTATTTTCATATTTATACATCTTTTGAATTTTTATGAGTCATATATAACAAAAGAAGCCCTATATCTAGGACTTCTCATTATTTTATGGATTTAATTTTTATACATACACCATCAGGTATTTCCATTGTACCGTTTGTTCTATTATCGACTCAATATATTGAGCAACTCATATTTTCGTTCTTCAAAAGGATGTCCTAAAGCCACGGCCTCCTCATAAGGCGTAGCCATAATCTGGCCTCCGATTAACCCGATTACAGAACCAGTGCAACCTTGTAAGAAAGCATTCACAGCTGCCTCACCCATCTGCGCTGCAATCACATTATCACGAGCCGATGGAGAACCACCTCGTTGAATATAACCAAGCACAGTCACAGAAGGATCAAAAGAACTATTAGCTTTTATAAAATCTCGCACCTCAAAGCCAGTATAAGCACCCTCTGCAACAAGAACGATACTATAGGATTTACCACTATCATATGTTTCACGCAACTTATCACAAACCATCTCTAAAGGCATAGGACGCTCTGGTAACAATACAATCTCAGCACCACATGCAATCCCTGCATTTAAAGCGAGATGTCCGGCATGACGTCCCATAACCTCAATAACAGCCACACGTGCATGAGAGGCAATGGTATCCCGAATTTTGCTTACCGCATCAATGATGGTATTTAATGTAGTATCAAAACCAAGAGTATATTCAGTTCCATTCATATCATTATCAATAGTTCCTGGAATCGTAACCGTTGGGATACCTAAATCCTCTAAAGCCATAGCCCCTCGCATGGATCCATCACCACCGATAACCACTAAGCCATCTATAGAAGCATTCTTTAATATCTCAACAGCCCGTCGCTGTGCCTCCTCTGTTGCAAACTGTGGAGAACGAGCCGTACCTAAAATCGTACCACCGCGTTGTACGATACCGCCCACACTACGAAGTGTTAACTCCTCCATGTCGTTTTCTAATAAGCCTGCATAGCCTCTATGAATGCCCATCACAGAAAAACCCTGCGCAATGGCACAACGAGTGACAGCGCGAATGGCTGCATTCATGCCTGGTGAATCACCACCACTAGTTAGAATCCCTATCCGTCTCATTCGAAACACCTCCAAGTTGCTTGACACGCTTCTTAAAGCTAATATTTCGTTTCTTTAACTCATTCTTTACAACCTTGATCAATACATCACTATTGCCGTATGTTGTGTCAAGAATGTAATCACACTGTTTATATACTGACTTCCAAACGCCCATCATATTATGAACGAAACCTGGAACATCGTTATAATTCATAGTCGGTCTTTTACCGATGCGACGTTTTACGCGCAATACGATCCGTCTCTCCGACGCACGAAGGGCAATTACATAAGAATAACGCTGTAGGAAATGGATAGTACGTACTGGCATTGGGAAATTGCCACCTACAGAAATTACAGCCTCATGATATAAGCAAACCTTCTTTAAAACCTCGCGTTCAGCATTGCGAAAACCCTTTTCGCCTAATTTCTCATATATCTCCGCAATAGACATGCGGTACTGTTTCTCCAAATAACGATCAGTATCTACGAACTGCCATCCTAGATCTGCCGCTAAATTTCTCCCTATATGACTCTTGCCACTAGCCATAGAGCCTATAAAGACAATATTTCTTTTCATCACTCACGTCCCATTCTATTAAGGTTTACGAATTTACATTTACATCTATTTTACTATATTAGACCATATTCGTATAGTTAAAATCACCCAAATCCACTCAAATCCACGATTGCTTCTCAATGCGTCAGCGCGAGTGGCATGAGACGATTTGCCTCTATCCTCACATCACAAATCACCGATTGCCTCTCCATGCGATAGCGCGAGAGGCATGAGGGAATTTGCCTCCATTCCGTAGTGCAAAGGGCAAAGTCTATTCGGCCTCCCAGTGATTTCAGTAAATCTTCGCACCATAGACGCGATAGCGTCAAAATTCCGCAAGCCCCTTCTATACGCTAGCGCGAAGGGGCTGAGGAATTTTCCCCCACCACCAATGATGAGGCGCGAATAGCCTTTGAATTTTCTTAGGGAAAAACTCATAAATCAAGGCGCGAAGAAGCCCCCGGCCGCGACACGTACTAAATCGTACGCTAGCGATCGGGGGCTTCGAGCAACGCTGAGTTATGAGTAATTTCCCAAGAAAATTACATCATACCTGGCATGCCACCCATAGGCATAGCAGGCATAGCCGCTCCTTCTTCCTTCTTATCCGCTACAATTGTCTCAGTAGTAAGTACCAAGGAAGCAATGGATGCCGCATTTTGTAATGCAGAGCGAGTTACTTTTGCAGGGTCAACGATACCATCTTTAACCATGTCTACATATTCTTCTGTCAAGGCATTGAAACCGATGCCATCACCAGCTGCTTTTACGCGTTCTACAACAACAGCACCTTCAAGGCCTGCATTGTAAGCGATTTGACGAAGTGGAGCTTCTACAGCACGTTTCACAAGATTAATACCTGTCATAACATCGCCAGTTTCTTTCAATACGTCAAGAGCAGGAATGATGTCGATAAGTGTTGTACCACCACCAGCAACAATACCTTCTTCAACAGCTGCACGAGTTGCATTTAAAGCATCTTCAATGCGAAGTTTTTTATCTTTCATTTCTACTTCTGTTGCCGCGCCAACTTCAATAACAGCTACGCCACCAGAAAGTTTTGCTAAACGTTCTTGCAATTTATCGCGATCAAATTCAGAAGTTGTTTCTTCTAATTGAGCACGAATTTGTTTAACACGTTGTGCGATTAATTCTTTATCGCCAGAACCATCGATTACAGTTGTTTCATCTTTATTGATGCGAACTTGACGAGCACGACCTAAGTCATGAAGTTCAACGCTGTCTAATTTACGTCCTAGTTCTTCTGTAATTACGCTTGCACCAGTCAAGATAGCGAGATCTTCAAGCATCGCTTTACGACGGTCACCAAAGCCAGGAGCTTTTACAGCTACCGCTTTTAATGTACCACGCAATTTGTTAAGAACAAGAGCTGCTAACGCTTCGCCTTCTACGTCTTCAGCTACGATGAGAAGTTCTTTACCTTGTTGTACCACTTTTTCAAGTGTTGGCAATAAATCAGCAATAGTAGAGATTTTGCGGTCTGTAATCAAGATATATGGTTCATCCATAACTGCTTCCATTTTGTCTGGGTCAGTTACCATGTAAGGGGAAATGAAACCACGATCAAATTGCATACCTTCTACTACATTGAGAGCGGTTTGCATGGATTTAGATTCTTCAACAGTGATAACGCCGTCTTGACCTACTTTTTCCATAGCTTCTGCAATGAGGCGACCGATTTCTTCGTCCGCTGCGGATACGGAAGCAACCTGAGCGATTTCTTCTTTACCCGTTACTTTGATGGCTTTATTTTTAATGGATTCAACCAAAGTTTTAACAGCCATTTCGATACCTTTTTTAAGGATCATTGGGTTCGCACCAGCCGCTACGTTGCGCATACCTTCTTGAATCATTGCTTGTGCAAGGATAGTCGCAGTTGTTGTACCATCGCCTGCTACGTCATTTGTTTTAGTCGCAACTTCTTTAACAAGTTGTGCGCCCATATTTTCAAATGGATCTTCGAGTTCGATATCTCTAGCGATAGTTACACCATCGTTAGTGATTGTTGGGGAACCGAATTTTTTATCAAGAACAACATTGCGACCTTTTGGTCCCAAAGTAACTTTTACTGCATTTGCTAATTTATCTACGCCAGAGCCAAGAGCACGACGAGCTTCTTCATTAAATAGAATTTCTTTTGCCATATTAATATACTTCCTTTCTATGAAGCATTCTCCATAAAAACCAAAATGCTTCTATTACATAATTCCGATAATATCTCGTTCGCTAACAACAAGGTATTCTTCATTTTCTATAATTACTGTTGTACCAGAGTATTTCGCATACATTACTACATCGCCAACTTTTACTTCTGGAGCTACACGTTGACCATTATCATATACGCGTCCTGCCCCTACAGCAATAACTGT
>RCNI01000944.1_pt1 | contig 16663 bp, 15 predicted proteins | sample 2041151 | NCBI WGS metagenome assembly RCNI01 (sample SAMN09708214, study PRJNA481090) | feces metagenome | isolation source: feces | place: Antarctica: Albino Rookery | reverse complement strand
GCGAAATGAATTTGCTAGTGTAGCACAGTCGGTAGTGCATCTCACTCGTAATGAGAAGGTCGCCTGTTCGAGTCAGGTCACTAGCTCCATAAAAAACTCCCTGAAATCAGACGATTTCAGGGAGTTTTCTTTGCTTTTAGTCCGAAATAATCAGGCACTATTTTGAACGAAATCAGTTTGGCGAGCATTTGGCGACCGGACGCAGGAAAAATTTTCCCGGTTTTGGGGCAGTTCCGTGATTTCCGAACTTTTCTGCAGTTTTCTTTTTATGGAAATGTTTCTGTTTTCTGAAAAACTGACAATACCTAAATTCCATTTTATGCTGTGAAAGGCCCCAGGATTCTGTCCTGGGGCCTTTCATTTCGGAATGCTTTGGATCGTAGTCAGACGACTTGGCTGGAAAGAAGGGATTCCAGAGCATCCGCCGCCTTTTTATCACTCTCCTGCAGAGCATGTGCGTAGATATTCAATGTGGTGCTGGCTTCTGCGTGGCCCATGCGGGCCTGTATGGTTTTTATATCCTGATGGCTGGCAATCAGGAGGGTTGCAGATGTATGCCGCAATCCATGGAATGGAATCAGCGGAAGCTGATCCTCCAGGGGCTTATCGGCGTTATACCGTTTCAGGGTTTCCTGAAATACGTGGTAGGGAGTAGAGTAGTTCATCAGCTTCCCGTTATCCTGAATGAAAAGCCAGTCTTCACCTTCCCAGTAGTCCCCCAGACTCAGGCGATACCGCAGCTGTGAGGCTCTGAGATCCCGCAGACGGCAGGTGAGGAATCTGGGAATAGAGACGAGCCTGTTTGACGTTTTTGCCTTAGGTGACTTGCAGACGGGCTTATTGTCTACAAGGCTGATAGATTTTGTAACGCTGATCGTATCTCTTTCAAAATTAATATCAGACCATTGCAGAGCCAAAAGTTCTCCCTTTCTCAGTCCGGCAAAGATTGCCAGATTAAAAAGCACCCGAAACTGATCCGGCAGCATTTTGATGCTTTCATAATCATCCACAGTATAGGTCTTTCCGGTGTCGTCCACTCTCTGATGGCCTTTGGTTTTAATCACATAGGGTTTCTCTATGTAATCCAGGAAGATTGCAGTTTGCTCCGGGGTAAAAAACTTAATCTTATCTGCAGGATTTTCCGCTTTGATTCTGACCTTGTCGCATGGGTTCCGCTCTATCACTTCCCAGTCAACGGCGGTGTGTAGGACTGAAGACAGCACATTAAAGGTTTTAAGAATAGTACCTTTGCTGTAGCCACCGGGTTTTCCGTCTTTTCTTGCTCCATCTTTACCTAAGGATAAAAAGAAGCTATTAAGAGTTGCAGGTCTAAGTTCAGAAAGCTTCATGTGTCCCAGGGCCGGCAATATTTTCTCATCCATTTCCTGCATATATCTTTCTACTGTTCCGGGCTCCAATTTTTGAATGGCGTATTCGTTCTTCCATCTTTCTGTAAACTCAAACAGTGTAACCTTACGCCCATCCAGAGCAATACCATTCTCGATCTCAGACTCAAACTTCATAGCAAATTCCAGAACTGCTTTTTCCTTCTTCTTAGGAGTCAGAGAGGGATCTGGTGTATAAGTAGTTGTTTCAAAAATCTTTTTCCCGTAAATATCATATCCAAGAGAAACCGTAATCTGATAGCTGCCATTCCGCTTCCGAATACTGGCCATAGGCTCACTCCTTTCGCTTGTGGGGATGCTCCTTCTTCCATTCCTCGTTTCTGTCTTTCATCATCGCAATCAGTTCATCCTTAATGTCTTCAATGTTGCTCCATTCATTCTGGCTTTCATAAATCTCAGCCAGATAATCACTGAGGCATTCTCCAACCTTTTTGCAGTAGAACCAGAAGGCATCCTCGGCATCCAATTTGAAGCTTACGCCCACGTGCTCTTCATCTTCTCCACTATGAAAATACTCCTGAACGCACTCGTTGAGTACATGCAGTGACAGATCAGGAATTTCCTTCTTCCGCTTGGGATCATTGGTAAGAGGCATCACACACATCCGGGCCGACGGGGTATGCATGGCCTCCTTCATAAGTCCGAAATACCTTGTCATAGAGGTTTCTTCCATTCCCTTGAGCAGAGTGTCAATCAGCTCCTCATCCAGCCGGGAAGCATACTTCAGGTCCAGGAGAAACTCGGAGCTGTTTTCAGATAACCCTGTCGCCTGGGCAATGGCCTGTACATCCATATCAGGGGTGGAAACATCTGATAAGCCCAGAAGGTAATCGGCAGATACTTCCAGGTAGTCACAGATCTCCGCAAGCTGAGCCGTGTTGGGGGTTCTGTCTCCCTTGCAGAAGTAGGACACCGCATTGTCCTGAATCCCCAAATGCTTAGCAAGATCCTTTTGCTTTACATTTCTCATAGCCAGAACTGTATTCAATCTTGTGCCGATCAGTTTTTTTCTTTCATCGATATCCATTACAATATCTCCCCTGTCACATATCTTTTACGATATGTCTTAAAAACAGCATATCGTAAATGTTTGACATTTTAAAATGATATGTTTATAATATAGCATATCATTACAAGTAAGTCAATGATGCAACATATCAAGAGGAGGTAAGGATATATGATTGACATTGCGTGCAGAAGTACAGAGAAACAATATGAATTCGAAGGAACCACAAGGATGAAGGGAGAAAACTTAGCCATGGAAAGAAATGAATTACCCAGAATGCGATCCATCCGGGAGATCGCACAGACCGGCCTTTTGTCGGAGTATGCACTGAGACGAATGGAAAAATCCGGACATCTTCCCTGTGTACATGTGGGCAAGAAATGTCTTGTCAACCTGGATAAGCTCATTGAGCTTCTGAACAATACGGGAGAAAGCAGAGAATCCAGATAAAACTTAAGTTGGGCACTTCTGGACAATTTGTCCAGAAGTGCCCACAGAAAGCAGAGGTGACCAGTATGGCAATCAACTCTTATGTTTGCCTTTATATCAGCTATCTGGAAACCCTGAAGCCCTTTACGGATGCTGAAATAGGCCGCATCGTTATGGCAATGCTGACCTATGCAGAAACCGGTCAGGAACCGGAATTTCCCGGAAATGAACGGTTTATTTGGCCTTCGATCAAATCCCAGATCGACCGGGATCAGAAATCCTATCAAGACAAATGTGAAAAGAATCGATTGAATGGAGCGAAGGGCGGAAGGCCTAAAAACCGAACGGTTATTTCAGAAACCCAAAAAAGCCAAGGAAAAGGAGAGTGAAAAGGAAAATGAAAAAGCTAAATATTCCAGGTGTACCGGAATCGGGCTGGAAGTATGATCCCATTGCAGAAAATCAGAGGAAGGCAGATATGCTGAATCAGCTGGACGGAAACAAGAAGGAATATGACTGTCCGATCTGCGGACATCGTGGGGGGATCTATGAGGTGGACAAGGAAGGATACATCACCTTCCGGGTCTGTTCCTGCGAAACCATCCGAAGAAATCTCCAAAGGATGAAAAACTCCGGTCTGCACAGGATTATGGAAGAGGATCTGTTTACATCATTTCAAACAGAAGAGCCCTGGCAGCAGATGATCCTGCAAAAGGCTATGAATTACGCAGCCCATCCTGACGGTTGGTTTCTGATCTGCGGTCAAAGCGGCTGCGGTAAGACCCATCTGTGCACTGCAATTTGCAGAGAACGGCTGCTTGCAGGAGATACCGTTCTGTATATGTCCTGGCGTGAGGAAATTCCCCAGTTGAAGGTTTTCTCAGATACTGCTCTGAGAAACCAGCAGATTCAGAAGTGGAAGGAGGTCCCTGTCCTCTATATGGACGATGTTTTCAAAACCGGAGCAGGAAGTGATGGGCGGGTCAGACCTACCAGTGCGGACATCAATGTGACCTACGAGATCCTGAATTACCGATACTTAAATCAGCTGGACACCATCCTCTCCACCGAGTTCTCCCTGGAAGAACTTCTCCAGCTGGATGAAGCGCTGGGCGGCAGAATCGTCCAGAGAGCCGGAGAAAATATTATCGTGGTTAAGAATGATCCCCATAAGAATTTCAGATTGCAGAATGTGTTAGAGCTATGAAAAGAATAGAATGAGTCCCCCTATCGGATTGACGGAAGCCATGCGATAGGGGGACTTTATTCTGGAATGCTGGTTTTAAGCAGAATAAAGAATGGTAAATAACTGGCGGGCAACTGCTGGAATTTAGAGTGCAGTTTCAACAGGCATATTGTGTTTGTTGATTGGGTGCCCACAGAGGGAGCTTGTCCTTTTAGACTTTCAAAACGGATCGGTAATGCAAAGAAAAATGTGCAATTCTGCGGTAGAAGAGATTGGAGCATTATTTTTTCTCGAAGTTTTTCCGTATATTCTTAAGAAAAAAGAAATCTGTGCTGAATCCGGGTTAAAAAATGATTTGGAGAACGAATATTGGAGGAATGAGAAAAATGATAGAACAGGATTCCTAAATGTGTACACAGTTGACCACTGGTGTCCATTTGTGTCCATTTATGTACACAGTTTAGGCCCTGTTGGGGACCTTTCCCCAAACCCCACAGCTCCGCTAGCTTTCAAAAACACCCAAAAGAGAGGATTTTGTTCTCTGATTCATATGCAGCAGGTGCCATTTGGATTTCGGCAGAAAAGTTTGATTTTTACTTTTCATCTATCCGATTATTTTGTTGCCTATCACTGGACAAAAGTGGGTTGAGGACAAGTAATCAGCCTGTGTTCACCATGAACACAAGTCAGCAGGAATCTGCAAAAATGGCTAAGCATCAGAAAAGCAAGAGGCCTGCTGTTTTAAATCTGTCCCAAGTTGGGACAGATTTATTTGCCGGAATGACAACTTCGACAGCGAGACAGATCCTTGATACAATGCAGGCAGAAAGGGGGCCGCATCATGGAATCCATTAAAAACGGAGGCAATTACACTCCCAATCCGGCACCAGGCAATAGCCGCCCCATTGGGCGCTGGGGGCAGATGCATCTTAATTATCTGCGGGATATTCATCCAGACCTGTATAACAGTGAAGTCCTGTCAGAAGGCTTCTGGGACCGCCTGGCTGATCTCAATGAGGCAGCGGAGAACAGGCTCCAGCTGATCATTCACCAGATGAAAACGGCAGAAAGTGTCACCGAGGAACTGAAGCGGAAGGATTCTATGGCCTGGGTGGGCAGGATGAACAGCATCAAGGCAAGAGCTGAGGAGATCATAATGCACAAGCTTATTTACACGGAGGAAGAGCAATGATTTTGGAAGCGATCTTTCGTGGAAACCTGTCAGCAGTTGATCTGGTGTGTCCCACAGATCCGGAATACAAGCAGCTGAACCACGAAGCTGCGGAACTGACGGAGCAGCTCTCTTCCTCTCTGTCATTGGCAGACAAGGCTCTTCTGAATAAACTCATAAGCACCATCTGTTCTACCCATCTCATTGAAACAGAAAGCCATTTTGCATTCGGCTTCTCCGCAGGGATGGAACTGCAAAGAGAAGCCGCAGAGAAAGTCACTATTCTGCAGGACTAAATGCAAAATACAACAAGCCCACCTGTACCAGTGGTATAGGTGGGCTTATGCTTTTACGACACAATACACTTCTGGACTGTCGGACAGATATTTCAGAGCTTAACCTTTCCTTGCAGCTCACTTTTCGAGATGCGCATATTGGGATTATATTTTTCTTTCAGGGCATCCAGCAGGACCTGATTGCCTACCGTAAACTGCGGTGCAAGAGTAATCTCCATCTGTGCAAAAGCATCATCACGAATGGAAAGGTCATAGTAAGGCAAAAAACTCTTCGTACGCAATAATGCATCATATACTGTTTGCGCTGCATTTCCTCCATATTGGATTTCCTTACTATTCCCAGGGATGAAGTTTAAGATATATCGCTTTTCTTTTTGAAATTCCCAATATGTATTCTTATACACTCCAAATTCTGCAGTAGATATTTGCAGCCCATCTCGTTCCATTTTAATGACATGGGGATTTAATAATTCAGGATCATCTGTATATTTCACATCACTTAGCAGGAGCCCATAGAATGGGTTCACGATCATATACTTATTATTAAGCCACTCTTCTATTGGCACAGAAAAATCTATAACTGGCTCATCCGTTGTGAAATTGGGTATAAATTTTTCTAGTTCTTCTTCTGTATATGAGTATTTCACAAAGGGCATCTCCGGAAGGGCTATCCGAATACCGCTAGTCATATTTGAGTAAAGTTTCCACATACCAATACTTTCCCGAGACTCATCCATCCAGGAAGAGATAAACACATAGGGAGCATACTTGATGGTATCTGCAGACTGGGCCTCCTGGAGATCATCCATCTGACTTAAAGGATTCAGCCGGATTTTCTGGCTTTTGAGGATCAAGGCCAGAGATTCCAACGTAGTGTATTTATATAGCATCTTGGGCATTATGTATCCATCTCTTTCTTTAAAAGATTCTCATAGTATATAGGGAGCCGTATTCTGCGGCTCCCTTTGTTATAAATGAATCAATGTGTTTTGCGCAAAGTGACCATCTCGGACTGCATGTCCAGATGGGTCAGCTCATAGCCTGCTTCCAGCCATGCTTTTGGCAGCATATGGGTTTCCGATGGATGCCAGTAGGCATTGTGCTTTCTGGCAGATGGATACAGCGGGAAGCCCAGAATGGACTCAATCTGTTTAAAGGACAGAGTGATTTCATCGGTACCGGAATTCATCAGATATGCGGTTAGGGGATCAAACTTACTGCCTCGAATACTTGCCATAGTACCACTCCTTTTATTCTATGGTAGCTTTAATACGGTTGCAGAGTCGCTCGGGAATATCATCTTCTGTTTCCCAGATGATGGTGTTTTTCTGTGCAATATCGAAATGGAGCTTTGTATCTTTTTTGCAAAGCTGAATGACGGGTTTCCCCAGACCCATGGCATATCCTTCTTCAAAGTAGGCACCGTTATTTTCATATGTAAGATCGGCTACAACGAATTTACTGTCGCGGATATGCTTTAAGAGTTCAGGCGTAATCAGCCCATTATGTTGAACTTCATCAATAAAAACTGCATGATAACCAGATTGAGTAATACCTGCACGGATAGCTTCTCTCTGCTTTTCAGTGTCTCTGAAACTCATTGCCACCAACACATCTCGGCCATGTGAGGTGTTCTTTTGCAGTTCATCTATACGGGCATATCCTTTGGGCTTTAATGCAAGTCCGGGCTGTCTGTTTTCTTGATCATCGTAGGTATCGTAAGAAATTACATATTCCTGATCTGTTAAATAATCGATCACAAAATCGATTTCGTCAGAATAATCCTCATATTCTCTTAATTGCCAGCTTTCTTTATATTCCCAACGATCTACAAACAAAAGGCTGGCTAGTTCGTCAAAACTGCAGGATATTCCTTGCCCAATATGAGGTGTATGGTTTCCAAGATATAGCAAAATTTTGTCTATACGTTCAGCAAAGGTCTTGGGGTACCAACTCTCAACCAGTTCAGCATCCATGTGTACAGGAAGGCCCTGATCACCAGTGCCTTCATCAAATTCCTTACGGTATTGGTCACACTTTTCTCTTGGTAAAAGGGTATGGTATCTTGCTTCTGCCAAATCATCAATATCAAAACGATTGTAGAAAAGATAGGAAGCAAGATGATTCCTATTAATCTTGGTTTCCTCAGTTGGATATTTGAACTCAAATTTACCACATACAGGACATTGGTAATATGCCATTAGAGTTTCATATTCTGGATAGCAAGTAGCCATTGTACCACATGCAGGGCATTTGGATTTCTTTTCTTCCATGTTATTATCCCTCTTTCTCTAAAATCTCTTTCAGAAGCTCCACAGCGCTTTCCTCGGTGGGATCGTTGGTGCCCAACTCGCCCCGGAAGGCCCGGGCCAGAATGGACTTTTTGATCAGATCAATCTGCTCCAGAACCGCTTCCGCCGCTTCCTTTGCCTGCTGCTCCTTAGAGAGAAGGTCATCCAGTATGCGGACGATTTCTTTCTGCTCCTCTAATGCTGGGATCGGCAGTTGTAACTCTTTCATTATTTTTATTGGAAGTTGCGGCTGAGCACTGCCCGTCTGCATCTTTTTTATTTGATTTAGTACAACATCAGATTTATATAGAAAAATTAAATATGGTTTGTAAAACTCGTTACCGTGACGGTATATCACCATACCAGAATTAATTCTCATATTATTATACGGGATTGACTCGTCATAGTATGCAATATTGCCAATAGTTCCTCTTGTAGTTAAAACAATATCATCTCTAACAAGTTTTCCTTTTCGTAATACTGCATCTTTCTCGGCGGTAATAAACTCAACTGTCTCAAAATTAAACCCTTGTTTTGTAACATTTTTCGTATTTAAAAAAACGCAGTAACCTTCTGAGGAAAATTCATCCTTTTTGGGATAGTTCGGGCCACGATCTCCATCAATAATATCAATACTTGTTTCATTTAAAGTTTTATAAATCCATTTTGAGTTTATAGAAAGTTTTAAATTTCTCCACTTCTCCGTAAGTTCTCCCGTAAATGCCTTATGCAGAATGGCCGCTTTTCGGGTTTCAAAGCCATCCACTACATCCTGGGCTTTTTGTTTGGCTTCATCCAGCTTGACAAACAGGCTTTCAATGCGGTCCACAATGCGCTGCTGTTCATAGCGTGGAATTACAGGCAAAGGGATCGTTTTTAAATCAGTCTTATTAAATTTAAGGACTGCTGTTCCAGTTGTAATTGATAATAAAAGCTCATTTCCAAGAGGAGAAAGTAAATAGTAGTAGATCCAATCATAGTCTAAATCTGTGTAACACTTAATCATTATTGAATTTGAAGCCAAGGTCATTGGAATTTCCAAATAGGGTACGCGAAAGACCTTTCCTACAGAACCTATGTTACTAAGAATTAGCTCTCCACCAAACAACACGGATTTTTTTAAAAAATCATATCCATGTTTATCTGTGTAAGTTAGTGATTGTGTAAAACCAGTTGCAAAATCCTGAGTTTTTACCATTAATGCATAGTTTTTTTCTTTAAATATCTGAACGTTCTCTTTTAAGCTAGCGAAACTTCCATTTGCAACATAATCCGTAGCAAAATCAATATAGTTCCCTAGATGAGTCCAACACCAGTTCTCCGGCACCTTGTAAGGCCACTCACTTTCCGGCACCAGGGCTTCCTGCAGGCGCTGCTCCGGGGTCAGCGCATCTTTCTTCTTAGCCATGGGACTTGCCCTCCAGTGTGCGAAGCTCCTTTGCCACGCTGCCCAGAAGATCCAGAGCTTCCTCCAGATTGGCCATAGCCTCTTCCAGGCCCTCCACAGGGTCCGGCAGATCCTCATAGTCCAGGACGGATTCATCCCGGATCAGCCCCAGATCCAGGCTGTTGCCCTTGCCTTCAATCTGCTCCCGGGTATAGACATTCCATCTCTCGTCCTGAACAGCAGCTCTGTCCTCAGCCTCGTAGGCCTTCTCAAAGTCCCCGAAATGCTCCGGCTTCAAGGGCGTGGTCTTGCCGAAGGAGGGCATATTGGTGCGGAGGTCATAGAACCAGACCTGCTTAGTATTGCCTTTGTCGGTCTTGCCCCGGGTAAAGAACAGCACATTGGTCTTGACACCCTGGGCATAGAAAATGCCGGTGGGCAGCCGGAGAACCGTATGGAGATCACACTTATCCATGAGATCGCAGCGAATCCGTTCGCCGTCACCGTCTGCAAACAGCACATTATCCGGCAGGACCACAGCGGCCCGTCCGCCGGGTTTCAGGCTGCGATAGATGTGCTGCAGGAAGTTCAGCTGCTTGTTGCTGGTGGAATACAGGAAGTCATCCCGGGTAGCCCGCTCGCCGCCCTTCTTGGTGCCAAAGGGCGGATTGGTGAGAACCACATCATAGCCGTTCATGCTCTTGCCCATGGTGGACAGGGTATCGCCCAGAAGAATTTTGCCGTCAATGTCGTGAAGCATGGCGTTCATCAGGGCCAGACGGTGGGTATCGTGAACCAGCTCGCAGCCGGTAAAGGCCTCGTACCGCTCAAAATTAGCGGTTTCCGCATCCAGATCGTAAAACTGATCGGTCTGATCCGCCACATACTGATGGGCGGCAATCATAAAACCGAAGGTGCCGCAGGCCGGGTCATTGCACTTTTCTCCGGGCTGGGGCTTTATGAGCCGGGTCATCACATCAATCAGCACTCTGGGGGTAAAATACTGGCCGGCACCGGATTTCTTCTCATTGGCGTTCTTTTCCAGCAGGCCTTCATAGAGGTTGCCCAGGCCTTCTTCCTTGGCGGAAAACCAGTCCAGATCATCAATGGTCTTGATGATCTTCTCCAGGTTCTTGGGCTCCTCAATATTGGTCATAGCCCCCTGGTAGATCTCCCGGACTCTGCCGGTACAGTAGGTGCCGAAGAGCCGCAGCAGGTCTTTATAATACTTGTGCAGCTCCAGGCCGGATTTGCTCACCAGATTGTCCCAGCTGTAATCGAGAATCAGCTTTTTCTCGCTGTTCTGGGTCTCCTGCTCCGGGGTCAGATTGCCTTCCAGCAGGGTGACTCCCTGAGCAAACTTCTTTTCGGCATCTGTCTCCTTTGCCATTTTCAGAAACAGAATATAGGTCAGCTCCGTGACATACTGGTGGTAGGTAATGCCGTCATCCCGCAGCACATTGCAGAGATTCCAGAGCTTGGATACGATTTCCTGTGTGGTCATAATTTGTCTCCCTATTGATAATCGACTTTTATTTTAATATGCATGGCGCCTTCCTTTTCCCCAGACTAGATAGTCATAAATTCGTATCAGGCGACGAATGTTACCATTGGTAACGGAATCATCGGTGTCCAATATATCTGGGTTGTCTGTAAAAATGCCAACCAGAAATTCCTTAAGTTTTGAGACATCTATGGAATCTTCTCTCAAATAAGCAATCAAACTAGTGGTTTTCTGTATGTCATCCCCATATTCTGCGAGGATATCATCAATGCTCTTCAATTCTCCTAGTATTTTCCTGTGCTTTTTTATAGAGTCACTTACTATATTATCAAAAGTGTGCTTTTTAGCATATTTTTCCGCCTTTGAAAACTGTTTAGTTGCACCATTCAGATATTTATGCAATGGGATTTTATTCCCTCCAGCAGCAACGATTTGAGGAAATGCATATTCGAGCAACTCATCTGCTGAAAACTTTATATCATCCATGACAACATTACGAAACCATGCATTTCTGGAAATGCCGCTAAGTCCATGCACAGCGAACTGGTCTGCACGTCCTATAGCAAGTACCATATCATCATCTGGTACCCGCTCGTCCTCAAGAAATGCAACGCGAAGGGTGGCTGTAGGTGAGTTGGTTACAATGTAAGTGTACAACTCTTCCTTAAACTTACGAAGAATTCGTACAGGCAGCTTGGACTTCTTAGCACCGATTGCCTCATATAGAGGTATAAAGTCAGACAGAGTAATCTTGGTCATTGGCAGATTTTTTCCGTTTACAAGCATAGAAAAAGAAGAAATCTCCGGGGTTAAAGCTTCTTTACAATAATCCACAAAAACAAATCGGCGCTCCAAGGTTTTTATCTGTTCCGGATTTAAACACTTGACAATGGAATCGATGATATTCAATACATTCTGATCCGACAAAGAATAGCCAAGGAAAATAATCGGATATTCCACAAAAATCGTCATCAGCTTAGCAGCCAGATATGCGCTTTTGGAATTAAACTGATTATAGTCATCCTCATTAATGACGATGCTTTCCGGATCTTCGACAGACCCATGGATCTTATATATTTCACCGATTCCCTGTAGTCTTGAGAAGATAAGCTCCCCTTGCCCGATGTATTTTTTGAATCCCACAAAGTGGTCTTCCAGAAACGTATCGTAATTAGTAGTAATTACACCGGCAATGCTTTTTTCAGACACTTTCTGCAAAGTTTCAATTTCGTGAGCATACTCCTGGTTAATCGCATAATCTTTTTGAATATGGGCGGATATTTCAGCTTTGAACGGAGATAGGCCATTTTTGATTTTTTCCTGTACCTCCGCATCTGCAGTGCGAATATCCGGATTAGCATACCATGCTTCATTATAGTCATTCTGAATGAGTTCCGCCACTTTGGGAAGGACCCCCTGAGGACAGTCAAAAGTTTTGGCGCGATTTTCATAGGCACTATAGGCAAAGTCATCATCATGTACCTTCCGAGCGAAATACTCCAGCAGCCCTTTCCAGTCAGGCAAATTCAGATAGCGCCTGGTCATGCCGGAACCTACAAACAGGAAAGGGGTCGTCTCAAAGCTGCTAATCAGTTCAGAAAGTGTCATGTTTCTCTCCTCCATTTGTTATGCAAAATTAGTGCCGTCAGCATAAAGATGCTGGTTCAGTTACAGGATACAGAATATAGGTCAGCTCTGTGACATACTGGTGGTAGGTAATGCCGTTATCCCGCAGCACATTGCAGAGATTCCAGAGCTTGGATATGATTTCCTGTGTGCTCATGGTTGTGTGTACTTCCTGTATTCAGACTACCTTCAGATATACATCGCCGTTGCTGTTGACAAAGTACTGTACCTTCTCCGAAGAAGCACGGAGAGAAGAATGAATGGATTTACGAATTTCGGATTCTTCCCCATTATTGAGAGAATCAATCTTTTCACCAATCTGTTTTTCATACTCTGTTTTGTCAAATTTCTCCAGCGGCTTTCCTTTGTATTCGCTGATTCGTCTCTGCAGCACACTAAAGCCGGTGAGAATCCGCTTTTCGCTTTTGTCAATATAAGCAGTCATATCTGCATCCAGATTCTTGATATAATCAGGATCATGATTCTCTGCAAAATAGACTTCCATCAGGCTGCTCATCATGTAGAGCTGGATGGAAACTTCCAGACTGTCTTTGATCTGGAATGCCTGCTGTGCCATTTCCTCAATTTCATTAAAATTGCGAGCCTCAGAGTTGACTGCAGAATTCAGATCGCCCATATAAAACTCGATATCCTTCATAGCCACTTTCTTTGCTTCCTGGAGGCTGATCAGGGTAGCCACCCGCTGCTGCTCGTGAGCCATGATGGAGCTGTAATTCTGATAGGCATACTTTGCAAAGCTGATCTCACTCATGAGTTCCGCTTTCTTATCGCCGTAAAGAAATTCCAGAATTTTGTCCAGCTTCAGATTGATCATTTTCATCTCTTTATTGATTTCGGAGAGAAAATACTGGCCGGTAGCCACAGACATAGCGGTAAATACATTCAGCATCATAGCCTGGCTTGCAGTTTCATAAAGGGAAGCAGAGCCCACAAATCGTCCGCTTTCTCCCTTCACCATAGTGCCAAAGCCGCCCTGCTTCAGAGCCGTGAGGACATGAGGAACACCTTCCGGGAAGGTTACGGTATAAGCTTTTGCCAGTGTATTGGCTGCCATTGCCATGGGTGCCTGCTGCAGGAGCGCATTGATCTGCATTTTCTGGCCGTTGTCCAGCTTAAGTTTGGTAAAACGGGTGGGATCTTCAAAATCATAGGAAATATCACAGGAAGCAATGTCCATATAGCCTGCTTTCTGCAGTGCCTCCATGACTTTCAGTTCCGTGTTTTCGGTGTTGTTAATCTGTTCCATTATGCAAATTTTCCTCCGTCATCATAAAGATACTGGTTCAGTTCCAGGACGATGTTTTCAAGGTCATCGTGGAAAACCTTATTGATTTTCTTAAAGCCACCCTGGGCATGGAATCGGCTGTCCTCATCAAATACCCGGACATTCAGCACCGATTCTTCAATCAGATACTTTTCCATCCGGCCGATCCAGCTCTGTTCCTGCTTGGAGAAGTTATGAGCCTTCTTCAGCTTTGCCACCGCATTGTGAATCCGGGCTTCATGGCTGATGAGGGCCGAGCCGATGGCATAGCGGCGAATCAGGCTGATAATATCCGCAGTCATTTCCTCATTGGTAAGCTGGGAAATGGCAGTGTTCAGTTGCTGCGTGGTATAGCCCTCCAGATCCAGTGTCAAGCGAAGCTGCTTTAGACTCTCTCTGGTCAGATCCTTGGGTCGGGTGCAGATGATCTTCAGCGCTGCGATCTCGTTCATGTGGCTCTTTACATATTCAGAGAAGGCATCCAGATAATCATCGGGACGCTGCTCTTTCCTGCCGTACCCTCTGGTGTGGCTCAGAAGCTGATCCTGCTTATCGGAAATCACCACAGGCTTTGTTCCGTTGGCGTGGGTCTGCTCAATCATCCGAAACAGCTCCCGCTTCTGGGTCAGGATTTCCTTTGCTTTCTCCGGAGACAGATGCCGGATGACATCAATAAACTGCGCGGGATCATCCCCGCCCGTCATGGTTTTAAAATGCTCCAGGGTTTCACCGCTCATGTTTTTCTTTTTACGCTGCAGCTTGGCAATGATCTGGTTGATCTGGTTTTCCACCTGCTTTTCATCGTCCAGCGCATCCAGTCCGTCAATCAACTGCGTAAAAGAAGTTGCGGGATTCGCGACCACAGGCTTCATGGTGTTGACAGGTTCCAGGGAATCATAAACGCCCACCGGATCATAAATCTCAAAATGGGTTTTATGGATTTTAGGACAAAGTCTGGTGGCCCGACCCATCATCTGTTCAAAAAGAATTCTGGATTTGACCCGGCGCATAAATACCAGATTGCAAATCTCCGGTACATCAATGCCGGTGGTCAGCAGATCCACAGTCACTGCAATGCTGGGGAAGCGTTCATTCTTAAAGCGCTTGATCACCTGCTGCACCTTCTTAGGATTACCGCCGCCCACACTGCCGGTGATCTTCATAATGGCATCGTTGTCCACACCGGTTTCGGAGTAGATCTTTTTCAGAATGTCCACGATCATATCTGCATGCTGATCGTCCACTGCAAAAATCAGTGTTTTGCCCTCTTCCTCCGGATTCTCCGGATCAATGTACTGTGCAATCTCCTGCAAGACCACCTCATTAAAGGAACGGGTGATCACCTGCCGGTTAAACTGCTCCACCTCAAAATCCAGTTCATCGTCCAGCAGCTCACTGTTAGTGATCTCGCCGGTAACGGGATCATAGACAGTAACCGTTTCTCCCTGGGAATAGTGGATGCCCTTGGTACTGAGGGACGTTTCCAGATGATGGGGGGCATCATGGTCCACCAGATAGCCTTCGATGACGGCTTCCCGGTAAGTATACTTAAAGACTGGCTCTCCGAAAATCTGAGTGGTCTGCAGGGCAGGCGTAGCCGTCAGCGCAATCTTCACTGCATCAAAATACTCGATGACAGAGCGGTACTTACTCTGATAGTCCCTCTGATCCCGGAAAAGGATCTCAGCATCGTCCATATCCTTATCCAGGATGTAGCCCCGGTGGGCCTCATCGATAATCACCAGGTCATAGTCAGAAACAGCCGGCATTTTTTCTTCGCCGTTGTTATAGAGAATGCGCTTGACCATGCTCTGGACCGTGGCAATATGGATTCTTGTTTCCGGGTCCGGGAGTTTCTCCTCCAGACCGCTGATATTGTAAATGTTATACAGGGTCATCAGCTCTTCCAGCCTGACTTCCTTAAATGTGTCCAGAGCCTGAATTCCCAGAGATGTGCGATCCACCAGGAACAGAATACGCTGAAAGCGGTTGGTGGTCAGAAAACGATAGATCATGCCCAGCACTGTTCTGGTCTTGCCGGTACCGGTGGCCATGGCGAGAAGTGCCGTCTGCTTGCCATCGATGACAGCTTTTTCTGCTGCCTGCACGGCGCGGATCTGATAATCACGGAGATTCAGTCCGTCCTTGTCCGTCAGTACATCATAGGGCAGCTGGTTTAACGCCTGGTTTCCAGCTGCAATATCCTTATCAAGCAGCTCCTGCATTCCCAGAGGGCTGATCCAACCACGAAGGGCTTTGGGGGCATTGGAAGGATCTCTCAGGTCCAGGAACCAAATGCCGGACTTGGTGCTGTACTGCTCCAGATAAGGACGACCGTTGGTGGCAAAGGTAAAGGGCACCTTATATTCGCCCCAGGTGCCGAACTGATACTGAGCATCCTCTTCCCGGATGTTTCTGGGGTAATCCTTTCCCTGATAGTCGATGACAGAGGGAATGTCCTTATGCTCGGCTTTCGCCTCGATGATTGCTACCAGCTGAAGCCCCACAAAGAGGGCATAATCTGCATAGCCCTTTTTACTGACCGTGGAATCCGTAGGCCACTCGGCAATGGCCATGCTATGCCCCTTCTGAGGACGGGTTCCCTTGGAGTAGCGCAGATTTTCAGTATCTGCCTCCCAGCCAACCAGTCGAAGCTGCTCGTCAATCATGTAGCGGGTTTCGGCTTCTGTTTTCTGACGCTGGCTTGCTGCCTGTCTTGCTTTCTTCTTACGCTCTTCCGCAGAGACAGGGGCGGCCGCAGTTGCTGCAGCCTGAGCTTCCTTTACAAGGTCAGCTTCCTTCTGCTCCTCGGTCTTCTTATCCGCCTGAGCCGGACTCTGCTCCCGGGGCATGATAAAGTCATGGTGAATATAGCCCCAATCGCCATAAGTCTGCATGAACCATTCACACAGGCTGTGAGCCATGGGCAGCAGGGATTCAGCATCTTCCACAGAAGCATAATTGTCATGAACCGCACGGTTGCGGAATTTTCTGAGTGTGTGAAGGATGCTGCTGAGTTCCGGATCGATCAGGCCCTCATTCAGCAGCACACTGATCCGGGCTGCAGCCGTATTAT